>Ga0164297_10001322_pt1 | contig 26674 bp, 36 predicted proteins | sample GEODES058metaG_FD_113539 | JGI IMG/M metagenome (GOLD analysis project Ga0164297, IMG submission 113539) | Dystrophic lake water microbial communities from Trout Bog Lake, Wisconsin, USA - GEODES058 metaG | ecosystem: Environmental > Aquatic > Freshwater > Lake | place: USA: Trout Bog Lake... | reverse complement strand
TCTTTCTGCTCTTTTCATGTTGGCTGATGGGGTAAAAAGGTCTTCTGTTACTATGGCTTTGTGCGGAGGTCGTGACTCTTTCAATCTTTTTTTGAGTCTAGAAATAGTCACAAACGATCCATATTGATCATACGAAAATACTTTTAATGTAGGAAATTTATTTATTGCATTAACCAAATCTTCTTCTACTTGTTCATAATCAATTTGATGACTTTCAAAATCTTCTGGGTGCCAAACTTTCATCCAATCAGTAATAATATGGAACCACATTTCACCATCTTCTTGATCTGGAATCAATTCGGTATGACAAATCATTGCTGCTGTATTCGCTTGCGATTTAGATGGATCACAATGTCCTCTATAAAAAAATGCCATTACCCCATTTTCTTGTTGTTCTAAGTATCTTAATTGCCCTGAACCATCAATAAAAGGTTCATACATTCTTGCTACCATGGCAGGATCTAAATATGCATCAATAACATCTGACCATTGACTTAAACGTTCTACTTTAAATACGCTTGGCTCTCTTTGTTCAAGTTTTTTCATTTCATCATTATATAATTGAGGCGCTCCTCTAAATTGAAAACCTTGAGTTGCTTTTGGGTCATCCCAATCTTCATACGGCCCCCATGATGGCAACTGTGCTATTAACATATTTGGATAAAGAGGATCCCCAGTATCAGGGTCTTCCATTAAACCTTGTTGATATAATTCATAACATTTACCAATTTTTGTAAACGGAGATGTTGGTATATAAATAAACCCATCTTTTCCAAATTGGTCAAGAGCAGGCACAATAGCATTATAAATTTCATCAGATGTTCGAGGTCCATCTGTGCCAACGAGCATGTGAGCAAATTCATCAAACATTACAGTAAAACAAGCAGCACCACGAGATGCTTTAGAGTTAGATGTAATAGCCATATTGCGAACTGATGCAATCAAACGTTGTGGTCGAATTCCCCTTGATTCAAAAGCAGCAATTCTTCTAGTATCTGCTGGGGTACGCAATGCTACAAAATATTCTTTGGCTTCGGCAATATAAGGCCTAAAACAATCTGCATCAATTATAGTATTTGCTAAGTCAGCAAATTGATATGCTTTGGCTTGTTGGATATTGGTAGCAGCACAAAATAAATAAACATCTTTGGATCGGTCAATTCCGTAATACCATTGAGGATCATCTAATTGTAACAATTTCCAATTATTATAAGCACCAATTATTCCACCAATATGGCCTTTGCCACCACGTCTTCCAGTAATATTGATTACTTCTTTGAAATGATTGTAATCGTTTTCTTTAAGATAATCAATACGTTTCCAAATATCTGGAGAAATTCCTATAGAAACACCTGTTTTAGAAAATCCTTTTGACCATTCTTCTATTACTTCAAGATCGTATTCTGTAAATTGTTCAACTTCAAGGTTTATAAGTTTTAATAAAGTTTTTTGACGTGGGTACAGTTTTCTACCCAAGAATGCTGGATGTTCAGCAAACTCACAAATAGGGGGAAGATCCGGTTCTTTTTTTAGGGCCCTGCTAGCAGATTCTAAAAAATCTATTTCTTGAGAAAGGATTGCCTGGTTAGTTTCTTTACTGACTCTCGCCAATTAATTATCCCTTTGATTTTTTATTTATTTTTTTCTGTTGTCTTTTCATCTCATAGAATGGGTCAGCGACGCCTTTACCTATTTCGAACCTGGCTCGCTCAGGGTTATAATCCGTCAATCTACCAATAATAAGTATTTCAGGAGGATTTCCAGTCAAACCAGACATTGCCCAATCAACTCTTACCAATAATCCAATTTTTTCAAACTTTTCTTCTGCTTCACCTCTCATAGATGACAAGTTTTCAAAAGTTGCTGTGCGACGAGAATATTTAGTGGTAAGTTCAGCCATAATCTTGGCTGCTTCCATTATTTCTGTTTCATGAAGTTCAATTACTTCATCTTCTTCATCTTCTTGTTTTTGTTCTGCTAAAAAAGAATCAATTTGTGCTTGTTGTTGTGGCGTAACTTTAACGTCTTCTGGCCTAATGCCACTCATGTAATCATTAGGGTCTTTCATAAATAACGATCCTTATCTCTCAAAAATTCTTCTAAAGTAGCAATAATATCATCTATATCATCAATTATTCTCTGGAGAGACTGCAGAACCTCCCCAGAGAATATTGATGATTCATTTTTTAATGAATTGTTAGCAAATACCAGATCTGATAATGCTTTATCAAAATAATCCATTGTTAAACAAGTGGGTGTTGGCAAGTGCCACAACGATGACCATCGCTAGCGTTTACGATTAAACCGCCGACGACCTGAAGGGCTTCACGCATTACTTGTGAAACACCAATTTCATGTTGCATAGAAGTAATCAAATTAATAATGTCATAGTAAGTATTGCCCTCAAGTTCATCAATTCGCTCAATAAGTTTTGATTCCATGCGAGAACCAAGATTATATTCACGGCAGAATCGATGAATAAGTTGTTGTGGATTATCAACGCTCATTTCAGCAGTATGTGACCAATTGGCAAGCGCCTGCTCTACCTCGCTAGTGAGAACGGTGTTGGCAAGATATTCCATTTCTTCAATGATTTCATCAACAGTACGACCACGCAGGCTAAGAGTTGAATTCAAAGATGGAACAACCATACCGTTTGAACAAACAAGTCGCTCAAGATAAGTTGAAATCTTTGGCGCTTCACCGATAAACGATTCAATACGAAGGCCTCCATGAGTAATATCGTTAACACGAGGCTCGGTATTTAATTCTTCAGTGATAATAGAAACTTTTAACCCTGACGAAAGATCAATAGACCGAATATTGTCTTCGCCATCAAAAGTTTTCTCAATAGCGCTAACAATCAACGCATCTGGAAGAATGGTAGTATTTCCAGGGTAAGCAGCATTGAAAACGTTATCTTTATTATATCCAATGAGAGCCTCTGAGGTTGAATCTTTTTCAAGAAAATAATTTACAACATCTGTTTGAAGTTGTGCATTCAATTTAGGAAGGAATGCTTTAGGAATGCCAAGAAAAGTAGAAAACTTTTTGAGACCATTTTCCCCTAACATCAAATTGATATCGGTGCCTTTTACTTTCAAACTACCTGGTTGAAATTCTAAATTAGAAAAAGTTGAATAAGTATACTTTGGTGCATTATTAGAAACAATTTCACTAAGATCTTTGACTTGCATTGTATTTACTCCTTTATTTTTTACTTGGCCACTCGGCCTATAAACAATTATAGCGCATTTTTGGCCATATTTATTTTTTTTATTGTTCTTCCATTAAATCTGAATCAATATAATCCATATTTAACGCCTTTGGGGTATTTATAAATTGGGCTTGTTTCATTTCAATTCTTTTGCTTACTAAGTCTAACATATCTGGAGGCAATACTTCTCTCATAGATTCTAAAATTACGCTAAGTTGACCAAGCAAATATTCTGGTTTATAATTATTAGAATTATCGCTATCAATTTCTTTTAATTTTTCTATAGCGTATAAAGTAGTTTTTAAATCGGGTTCAAGTTTTCCATCTATGATGTCTTTGACTCCCAAAGTTGCAATCAATTCGTAAACGCCTTTTGCGGTGAGTAAAGTTTCTACTCCATCCATAATTAATTTATTTTCTTCAGCAGCACGTTTTTCCATCATGCTTCTAGCAGAAATAGCGCCTAAAGGCAGATGTTTTGTTTTATGATTAGTTAAACTTCCATAAGAAATCATATCATTAGGTTCAACACCAAATTTTTCATAAAGTGGTGCTACAATATTTAATATATCTCTATAAGGCCTCATCATTACTAGATGAGAATCTACAATTTTTCTTAAAGCATCTGGAGATTTACAAACTTTACATTGTGGGACGTGAACATATTCATATCTACGTCCATCAATTTTAGTTGAAGTAAGATCTTTTAAACTTGGAGTTGATTTGGCTAATGCTTTATATGTTTCTTCTTCGTTCATTTTATTGGCTTTGGTTTACGATATTTTCTACTAAAAACTCCTGGAGTTGCTGGAATTTCATCAAGCGAACCATATTGAGAAAAAACTTCTCTGTTGAGCCTTCTTTGGTATTGAGATGGACTAAGCCACCCTTCTTCTTTCATTTCATTGTGTGATGTTGTTGTTCTAGAATTTTGTAATATTCTAGATGCTATAAACTCTAAACGCACGCCTTCGGGCAATTCATAAAAATCTTTTGGGACAGTTATGTTATGATCTTTGATTAATTGTTCAATTTCTTCTGTATTATCTATTTTTCGTCTTGCCATTTTGTCTCCACTAGGGTTCTGAGCGCTTTTCGCTTATACATACCCACAGGAGCAGACCATCTTTCAAATCCCATTATTTTAGCAACTTCAACCTCTTTTCTTCCCTCAATGCACATAAGCCAAACTGCTTGCTTTTGTCTAGGTGGAAGATTATCGAGTCCTTCTAAAATATCGTGAAAATTGACGATATAACCATTATCTAAGGTAATCTCATATATCCCTGTTTGTTCATAAAGAGCCTTAAACTCATAATAATTTTTTAGGATATTCTCAAGAAGTTTCCAATTCATTTTTCCTGGAAGTATTTCTTCTTTACGAGATTTTCTTTTTTGTGGAATTTCTGCCATGTTACCTGTGATACTGTCTAGATTGTATTTGTCTTGTTATTGTTTTGATTCCTTGCAACTTATCATTAATTTGTTTCCAAGCAGAGTATTGGACAAAATAGAAATGTCTATCTTCTTTAGTCTTAGACCTTGCTACTGCAGTTAAATCATTAGTTGTTCCAGATATTGGTTTTCTATACAAATCCCAATATTTATCATCCAGCATGTAATATGCATATTGAGCACGCAAATACCTTCTGGTCACTTCCTCGTCGATCCTAGCAATTTCTGTTTGCAATTCAAGAAGAAGTCTGTCCTCTCTATTTACATCCATTGCTTCAGTAATATTAAATATTTCTATAATTTTTTCAGCATCTTGAAAATGATCATTCATAAAACTTTTTACTGTTTTTTCAATGGTCTCTATAATATCTTTTTCATCGCTTCTAACTTCCCAGTCAAATGCTCTTCTGGTAAATTCGTGAAGGTCTGATTTTTCGTGAGTTGAATCCATAGTGGGTTCTTCTAATCCGGATAATTTTCTAAAAGTCATTTAAATTGTTTCCAAGTTTTGTGTTTTGATGCTACTTTTCCTATGGCAATAGCATCATACACATCGTATGTTTGCTTTGTGGGAATATTTTCTAATTTGAGAACTTTTTCTTTAACTTCTTCTTTTGTACAATTTGGATTATTTAAAAATAAACCATGCCATTCTCTGGCTTGATATTCATTATACATGAGTTTTCTTTGGAATGCTAACACTTTCAATGTATTGGCTGTTGCTTGAACAAGGTCTTTGTTGTTCATGCGAGCAAATGATGGAACGACTTCCCAAACAACGTGTTTAACGCCTCTATTCAATTGTTTATTATAAAATTTTATAAGATAATTAATTAAAGCATTCATCCTTTTGTTAAAAGGTTCTTCGGGGCAAGGATCTGTTTCTAATCCATAATCAATCGTTTTGCCTTGAAGGTTAGTTAATGCCCAGCCTATTTTTGTAACGCCAGGATCTAATGAAAATATTAACGGTTCCATATAGGACAAACTTCTCTTGCTGGGCAAGAATCAAAAGTTTTATCCCCTGAACCTGTACAACATGGAGTTAAAGAAGAAGGGTCGTTAAACTCAACCGCTTCTAAAACTCTGTTCCATTTTGCATAAATCATGTTTAATTCATCGGGGTCTTTTTCTACAATAAAATCTCTAATTCCGTGTGGGTGAGCCTTTTCAATATAAAGGATAACCATTTCATCAGGAGCATCCGGAACATTGTCTTGATAAATTCTTAATTGCGTTTTATAATTTGCCCTAACTGAAGTTGGCAATTTACTACAAGTTTTAATATCTACCATTACTTCTCTCCCATTAGGAAGAGTTAATTTTCTAATATCTGTAGTTCCACTAGTATGGCGCTCTTCGTTTACATAACTAACTTCTACTTCTTCTTCAGTTGTGAATCCAAGATGGATCAACATACTTTGTATGATAGCATGTAAGGCAGAGCCTACTTGGAATGTCATTGCTAACGAAGGCGATATGTGTTCTGGCAACAAACCTTTTTGCAATTCAGGATTAAACTTACAATAAAGAAGAATTTCTCCAGCATATGGATCAGAAGATGGGTGAAAGTATCCATCCCATACTCTTTCTTTGTTATAAACTTTAACTGGATACTCAGGTGGCCAATCTGCTGTCATCACTGCTTGTTCTATATAAGGAGTAATGAGTTCACCCCTTGAAATTGTACTTAATGTTCTATCAAGAACTCCCATTTTCCACCTTTTTTCTAAGTTCTTTTATTTCTTCTACAAGTTCAATAAGATCGTGCAAATCAACTACTGCAATATCTTGAAGAACTTTTATTTGTTCTATAGGGACTTCATGCTCTGTGGGTTCCATTTTTACATTTTGACTATTAAAACGAATTGCTAAGCAAGGTCTCATTTCTGAAGAACGTTCATATGTTCTTTTTACAACATATTCCCACAATTCTCTTGTAATGCTATATGATTTTTTTTGCGTTTCTTTACATTCTATTAAAAAACGCCAGTGTGTATTGTCTCTTTTGGCTTGAACATCAAGTTTTTCAATTTTATTTCCTGAAGAAAGAACTTTTTCAGCATCAGGCCACCAATCAGCAACGTCTTGTTCTTGTATGTCTGCTAATTTTTTTTCTCTTCTACCCATTAATTTTTAAACGAGGAGAACGATATATTCCACCCCAGACGCCCCATTCTTCGCCACTTTCATCAGCAAAATTAATGCACTCTTCTTTTACTGTACATCTTGCACATGGAAGATTTTTGGCAATATAGTTTGGTATACTGTCTCCTCCTGTAAACTTAGGGAAGAATAAATTAGGGTCTAAATCTGAACAAAGTGCTTCATCACGCCAACTATACTTCTGAGTCGTCAATGTCTTCGTCAGGATTTGTTTCAGGTCTTGCAAATTCTTCATCTCCTTCCTCAATCAATAAATCTACTACAACTGGATTACTTTGGATAGTTTGGATAACGTTTTGGTAAAATTCTTCTTTCTTACCACTATCATAAAGTGCTTTAAAAAATGCTTCTCTACCTTGTTCTTTGATGCCTTCATAACTATACCAAGAACCTGCTTTGTGTACGACTCCTACTAAAATTCCCATTCTAGTAAGATCTCTTTCGACATCAATTCCAGGATGGTCTAGCCAAACACTTGGTTGAGAATAAAAGTCTGTCCAACCTTCTCTTAAAGGAGGGCCATAAGAATTTTTAATTGTTTTCATAACAATTGGAAATCCTACTTGAGTATTTTCACCATTTACTTTATCAAAATATTTATCTGAGCCAGGTCGCAAATATAATCTTATGCTCATAGCATGTTTTACAGCATGACCGCCTGGAGTCAATGCACGATTATAACCATCCATATCTGCTCGCAATTGATTAAGATAAAAACAGGTTACGCCATAAAGGTTGGCAATTGGAGCAACTGTTTGTACATTACGTTTCATTACTGCTGCAGAACCACCAAATCTATCATTTTTATCGGTAAGTTGTTGCATACTGTGTCGTGTGGCAGCACCTCCAATGGAATCCCAAACAACGGCACAAATTTTTTTAGATTTAATAAGTTCAACCATCATATCGGTTCCGCTCTCAGCATCAGGTGGCTGAATGACTACAAGATTGTCGTCTACACTAAGTCCTAATGTTTCTGCCCATTCTGGATTAAATCTATGCTCAAGATCAATATAAGCAATCATTTTTTCACCATCATAATAATCAAAACAATCTTTGAGAGCAAGCATAGCAAAACTAGTCTTTCCAGCATGCTCTTTACCAAAAATTTCAATCAATTTTCCTTCTGGCCAACCACCAATTGCCAAAAGATATGCTAATGATGGAGAAAAACATGGAATTGCTTTTACCTTATCTACGTTAGAACCACGCATTGCAACGGGCCTTTCTGACCCGTCTGGCGTAAATTTATTAAGGTCTTGTAACAACTTATCTATTTCATCTACTCTACGACCCATTATGCTACCTCTGCTTTCAATAAATCAAGTCTAAAAAGATTTTTTAACTGTAATCCGTCTTGTAATTTTTCAATATTTGCTAAGATTGGAGCACCAACCTCAATATTATTTTTATATTTTGCATATACGTCTGGGAAACAAACCAATTGTATCACATTATCTCCTCCATAAGTATCTTCTTCGTCATAATTTTCAAAATCATCTTCTTCGTTTGCGATTACGTTAGGCAACTCTACCCATATCTGGCACATTTTTGCACCAACATTCTTTCCCTTTTTGGTAACAAGTTCGCTTACCTTTGATATCAACCCACCAATCGTAGCCTTTTCTCCTGTGAACAACTTCTTTTCACCTGGGAAATTTTCTTCAGATGCAATAAGTTCAACATATTCACCCAAAGGGTCTAGAGATACTAATGTCCCCAAATATTCTCGCTCTGCAAGCGCTCTATCATTAACTTTTTCTTGATTACATAAACATTGGAATGAATTAATTTTTCCATTACAATAATTACACTCAACATCACAATTATCATCAATAGACTTCCAATCCCCCCTAGCCTTCCAATATTCATATAATGCTTGCTCAGCATGATTTCTCCCATCGATTGGCACTACAATACTATCAAAAACTCCACACTTGATAAGAGCAATCATAGCACGCTTGTTAACTTGCTTTTTTGGAACCCTAGAAACAAAATCTTTCATTGAAGCAAAAGGTCCAAGTTTTTGAATATGAGCAGCGCTACCTCCAACAAACTTAACACTGTTCAGACCGTATCTAATTGCACCATTTTTGGTGAGAGTATAACCACTACTTGATTCATTAATATCAGGACCAAGAACTGGAACCCCAATTCTTCTTGCTTCCCTTATATATATTACTGATTGAGATGGGTTGGTTTGAAATAATGCTGTCATAAATTCTCTTGGGTAATATTTTTTTAAATAAGCAGTCCAATATCCAAGAATGCCGTATGCGTAAGCATGGCTTTTATTAAATCCGTAAACTCCAAACGCTTGCATTTCATCAAAAATACTATTCGCTAAAACTTCATCAATTTCATTAACCTTACAACCTCTCAAAAAAGCCTTTCGCTCCTTTGCCATCTCACTAACTTTTTGTTTTGCCATAGCACGCCGAACACGATCAGTTTCAGCAAGAGAATAACCAGCAAGTTCAACACATGCTTCCATAATCTGTTCCTGGTAAACAAATGTTCCGTAAGTGCTTTCAAGAACTTTTTTTAATTTTGGGTGTTTATATAAAACAGGACGATTTCCAGATTTCTTTTGCAAATATAATTCTAAAAGATTCATTCCTGTTTCAGGATCAATTGATCTACTAATTCCTGGGCGACATACAGCGCTCAAAGTAGAAAGATCTTCTACTGATCGTGGCTTAAATTTCTTAATCAAAGAAGTAAGGTTATTTGTTTCAATTTGAAAACATCCAACTGTGTGTGCATTGCAAAGCATATCCCACACTTCTTCATCATTATAATATTTATCCCACTCCGAACTCCATTCATAAAAATGTGGAAGCCGATCCCCGTAATTTTGCCTAATTAAGTTGTAAGCAGCCATTAGGGTAGAAAGGGTACGTAAGCCTAAAACATCTACCTTAACGAACCCTAGGGCCTCTACATCGTCTTTCTCAAACTGTGTCCGAACATCACCAGTCTTAAACCTCAAAGGCAACTTTCCAAGCAAATTTTCTTTAGAAATAACTACTCCGGCAGCATGAGCGCTAGAATGTCTAATATGATCAATTAATTTAGGCACAAGGTCAAAAAGTTCAGGATATTTTTGTCGCCATGGCTCAAAATCTAAATCACATTCTTTTAACAATTTTTCCCAAGCAAGGGTTCCTGTTCCATTATGTTGCACAGTCCATTTATCATCAACAATCTTACAAATTTTACCAGTATCAACAAGATTGATTGCTAAGCCACGGCAAAGATCACGAATAGTTTGTTTTACGCCAAGGGTATTTAAAGTAGCAATGCTTGTAATGTTTAATTTACCATACTGTTCTTCAAGGTGATCACGAACAACTTGTCGTTCCAACTGAGGGAAATCGATGTCAATATCTGGCATTGTGTCACGGCCAGGATCGAGAAAACGCTCAAACAACAATCCAGCAGGTATCGGATCAATCTCTGTGATATCCATACAATATGCGAGAAGAGAACCTCCCACCGAACCACGGCTAGGTCCCACAAGCATTCCTTCGTCTTTGCTCCACCTAATAACATCTGCTACCATATGAAAATATCCAGGGAAACCTTTGCTTACAATAATTTCCATTTCATAATCAATGCGATCATGATAAAGTTTAATTTGACTTTCTGGAACCTTTCCAACAATTTTTTTATTAAAACCAGTTTCTACTACTTCTTTTAATTTTCTAACATCTTGTTCCTTGCTAGAAAAGAATACAGGCATATTTCTTACTTCTTTAATTTGAACATTACATTGGTCAGAAAGAAGTTTTGTATTTTTGATTGCTTCTGAAACGGCATTTTCAGGTAAATAAGACATGCGTTGTCGCATTTCTTCCTCAGAAATAATACATAGTTGATTTGGACCATATGAAAAACGATCTTCATCTTTAACGGTTTTACCCATTTGAACTGCTGTCATTACCTCATGGGCATACCAATCTTCAGGATTTGTATAATGTGAGTCGCTTACTGCAAGAAGCGGTACAGATAATTCATTTGCTGCTCTTACAATTTGTTTATTCCACTTTTCGCTATCTGGAGAAGAGTAGGAGTGCATTTCCAAAAAGAAATTATCCTTAAAAATACTTTGGAATCGAGCAATACGCTCATGTGCCTTTTCAAATGAAAATTGTCTACCTTCTTCATTAAGATACTTGCCAACGCAACCACCCATACAACCACCAGTGATAGCAAGTCCTTCTGAATATTTTTTTAAAAGTTCCCAATCAAATCTTGGGTCACCATAAAATGATCCATCTAACCATGCTTCGCTAGAAAGTGACCACAAATTAGTTAACCCAGTTTGATTAAGGGCGATAACCGTCATGTGGTCATAAAACTCACCCTTTTTACCATTCTTTTCATGACGGTTATCTGTAAAATAACCCTCCATACCAAAAATGGGTTTAACGCCATGCTTATCGGCCTTACGCTGAAATTGAAAATGGCCTGAACATTCACCATGATCGGTGATGGCAATAGAAGATTGACCCAGATCTACTGCTCTTTCTACGATAGAATCAAGAGTACTTAATCCATCAAGAAAAGAATGTTCTGAATGAACATGAAGGTGTACAAGGTTATCCATGATTCCTTACTTTAACAGTAGATCCAGGTCAAATTCTAATTAACTATATGGGCTATCGACCATTTTGCTCTGAAGACGCTGTGCGGTTGTTAACTCATCTAAATCAATGTTGTTAACAACTGGCGCTTCAGGTACAAATGATGCAGTGGGCTGGCCACCTTCCTTCTTATCAAGATTGATACCATGCAAACGAGATTCGTAGTATTCTTGGCTACCAATTCGATTGAGGAAACCTTCCAAATCTGGAATAAACTTTCCATATCGTTCATCAATATTTTCAATTGGCTTCGGAGGAAGTGGGAACGATACATAAGTTGTATCAGTGCCACTACCTTGACGATGAATCTCCATATCAAAATCACGGAGAGACCCATACTTTTCATGGATCAAAGCGATGGTATTCCAGAAATTTCTCATTGACTGGTTGACAATACCAACTACTGGCTTTTTCTTCCGAACAATTCCATTAGGGGTCTCTTCGTCATACTCAACAACTTGATCCTCATATCCAACTACCTTATTGTCTTCAAATACTGCTTGGCGCACAACTGCAATTCCGTAACCAGAATCACGCTTATAAACATCCATCTTGCAAAGTTCACAAGGAGCGTCAAATACAGAACGGCAAACAAAATTAGCCTTTTTGCCATCATGAGTATCAACCATGCTATGAACAGCAACTACCAAAGTATCGTCAATATCAGTAAGGAAACGAAGAACCTTGGTTTCCCCACCCTTCCACGACACCCAATTAGTATCTGGATAATCTTTTGTGCCCTGCCCCTTAGAAAGGGACTCTTGAATTGCCTCTCGGCCTTTCTTAATCATATTTATATTCCTTTTTTTTACTAACTGCTTGCCTTATGGCCTACATATTTATTATACACTATTTTCCCCCCATTTTCTGATTATTTTACAATAATCTAAATACCAATTATTTTTGGTATCTTTCAACATAAAATAAGCAATAACATCGATGGAAGGTTTGAAATCAATATTGACATAAATCATTTCTCCCCAACTATATTTAATTTTTCCAAATTTGTTGCTTAAAACAACTCGCACTGAAGAATTGTTTCCTAACCTATGGTTAATGATTGAAATTATTTTCATCCATTCGAGGGCTAATTCATAATTTTCTTCAATGCCTTCATCAACATAATAAGCGTAATTTTTTGTTTCTTTGAGGATAGGTTCTTTTTTTATTTTTCTTTTTCCCATAGAAACTTCTTCCATGAGCCTTTCTACAGTTTTTGTAATTGAATCATAAAATATTCTTTTTGAACCAGTAAGAGTTTTATATGCTTCAATAAGTTGTTTATCATGCCCTTTTTCTTTTATTAAATTTCTGAATTGATTTTTGATTTCATGCGTTCCCCAATTTTTTTCATTTGGGTCAATTCCTAAAATTTTATAATAACCATCAACATCTGCAATGAATTCTTTTTTTCTAAGAACCAACGACATAGATGAAGGATACTCTATACCTTTAATCCTTTTTGGCTTAGGTTCCATTCTAAAGCATTCTTTCTTTGGTTTAAAAGATAATCAATAGGATCATCAACTGACGCAGGATCTTCATTGTCTTCTTCTAAAATTGTTACATTATTAGTTTTAGATAAATTAAAAATAAGACGAGCGCTTGCTTTTCTGCCAGCATCATCCCCATCCATCCAAATACAAACATCTTGAAATTGTCGAATAAGATGAATCTGATGTTCTGAAATGCTTGCGCCAAATGTTGAAACTATATTATTGACACCGAGAGTTTTCAATTTCAAAACAGACATTGGAGATTCGACTACAATAATTTCTTTTTCTTTATCTAAATTATCATAATTGTAAAGGGTCCACGCTTTAGGAAAATTTTTAGAATTTTTATATTTAGGAAGCCTTGGATCTCCGCTTAATTTTCTTCCTTGCCAACCAACTAATTGCCCGTTAAAAAAATTTGGAATAATAATTCTTGACACGCTTACTTTTTGGAAGGCTTCCCCATCACGAACCCATTCTTCACAACACTCTTTTAAACCAATTTTCATTTCTATTTGAACTTCACGTGAAACTCCACGAGAGTCCATATATTCAGTTTCCTGAGTCCATGGTTCAAGAATATTTTCTGAATATACCGGAATATCTAATTTTCCTTGTGGTTTTCCTGTTGAAAGATTTTGTTTAAGTTTATCAATAAATTTTTCATAATCTTCAATATTTCCAACAGAATATTCATTAATCCTTGCAACCGCTTGGTTAAACGTAATATCAAGAATATTTTCTACTAACCAAAAGATAGATCCTCCACCACAAGTAAAACAATTAAATAATAATGTTTCTTTATTTAGGCTAGCAGATGGGCTTTTGTCACCATTCTTATGGAGACCAAATGGCATTTTACATGAATGTATAATTTCATTACCACTTTCAATTACTTCGCCTACGCCACACAAATCTTGTATTAATGATACAGCATCTAAATTACCGGCAAGATCTTGCAATAATTCTTTTGAACTAGTCATCAAGATATATTCTGTTTACATTCAAATTTGTTTGGCTACGCAAATTAAAATCCATAAGCCATGATTGCAAATTAGAACGACGAGTCTTCAAAATTTCAAACACTAACGCTTCTTGCTGCTTCATTTCATTTGTTGCAGAAATTCCAAAAGCCCAATCTACAATTTGTTCTACTTGAGAAGATAGGCCAATGTGCTCAAGTCCACCACGTCCATTTTTTGTCTTCATTGATTCACGATTAAATTGAGCAAGCCATACTGAAGCCATTTTCATTTCCCTAGTAAGAGATGCTACATCACTTACCGCTTCTGCCATCTCTAAACTCTGAAAATTTGCATTCATTCCATAATTTTTGGTAGAAGTAAGCCAACTCAACTGATCACCTACAAACAATTCTGCACCCCACTGCTTTGCGCGAGAATAAAGTTCTAAAACGGTACGCTCATCACGCCGCTTAGGGGTATCCAGCATTAAAAATTCACCAAAACTAGAAACTTCTTCGCGAGCACGCTTAAGCATCTCAATTTCTTCAGAAGTTAATTGACCACGTTCATACCTTGCAAAAGGAACTCCGGAAATAAGGCAATCAAGTCGCATCATTGTAAGTTCTTTGCTTAACTCCAATGAAGCAAAATATACTTTGGTTCCACGACGAGCCGCTTCTAAAGCAATCTTTGCTCCCACCCAAGACTTACCAATATTAGTCCAACCTACAACTACTGCAAGTTCACTGGGCTGGATGCCATACATATGTTCATCAACCTCGTTCCACCCAAAATAATGGCCTCGCTTACGATTAATCATTGAATCAAGATTACTATCAACGTATTCCGTAATGCGTCGATTAAATCCGTCTCCGTAAAGTTCCATTCGCTCTCTAGTGCTGGTATTGCTTTGGATATCGTTGAGTTTTTCTAGAGTTTCCCTAATCGAAAGGTCTGTTTCATCATCAAGTTTATTAGCAGCACTTAAAAGAACATCTTGAACACGAACACGACGATATTTATTAATAAGATCTTCTGAAAGAACTTCTGGAAGATATTCTTCTTCTGGCCATTCATTAATTTCAAACCAATCTGGAAACTTTAATTGCAAAAGTTCTTTGGTAACAGTTTTGGTAAGTTCTGATTTTGTATAATAATCTAATGTATATTCAAATAACTCTTTTACACCTGGATCAAAAAAATGAGAACTTCTAACTCCTAGATCCCAAAATTTAGATACTGATTCAATTTTGATTAAATGATTAACAAACGAATGTTCAATATTCATTACTTAATACTCCTAAAAACTGAATTGTTGATTTCTTCTACTGCTCGTTGCCTTGCCAAAGGACGGAAATCTTGTCCCACTACATGATGATCAATCATTCTTTCGGTCAACAAACTAAATATAGCAGAACCATAACCGTACTTTAACTCATCTGTTGTCATGTTGGTTGTAATAAAAGTTGGCCTAGAATCTAAGGCTCTCTGCCTCATTACGTGGTCAAAAGTTGATTCTGATAAATTGTTCTTTGTCCTAAACTCTTTACCAATATCATCAAGAAAAAAAATATCACTTTTTACCACTTTGTTTTCAAACCTAATTTTTTCAGATGCATCGCCCCAACCACGAGTAAATTCATCTACCATTTGAGCAAAAGTAGCAAAATAAACATTGTAGCCAAGTTTTACTAATTCTTTGGCAACTAAAACTGACAATAAAGTTTTACCTGTTCCATAATCACCATGAAAAATAATCCCAAATCCTGCACGAACCATACTTTTGTGTTGCGAGAGCCATAAGTTCGCTGCCTCAAGCGCTTCGACATCTCCATGATAATCATCCCAATCCAAACGTTGATAATTAAGACCAATGCCTGATGCTAAATAATGTTTATAAAGTTGTAATTGGCTTTTACATTTTCCACAACTTGCTAAGGAGTTTGGCCCATCACAAGTAGGGCAACCACGCTTAACAATATCATCGTACTGAGAAACTTTTCTAGACAAATAATCGCTTGTCGTATCAGAAATGAATCTTGTAGTTAAATCAATATAATCACTTTGCCACACGGAAGATTTTTCTAAACTCATTCGATGTCATCAACCCTTCATTACTATTTTTGAATACTTGTTTTTTCTTTTCTTCTTGCAAATCAAAGTATAACATATCTTGAAGCCACTTTGCCCCTCTCGAAAAAGCAGTTACTGTTATTACTCCATCTGCCTTACTCAATTTTCCATTGTGTTTATCAAAAAGAATTTTAATCATTGGTCCAGCGTCTAAACCATAACGGTCTCTAAAACCATCTAACGTTACGCTATCCCTAACACGATCTGAAACATACTCGTATCCATGCGCATCTTTAAATCTTTTCATAAAATAATCCAAAAGTTGGCTTCCAACGGCAATTGAAAGATCTAACTCTAATTCTTTTTCTTCTACTAATGCAACTTCTTCTTCAGAAATATTTTCAATAACTATTTCATCTTTTGAAATGAATTCAACTTCATCATATCCATTGCTATCAAAATCTTTAATTGGGACATCAAGTTGTTTTCTTTCCATATTACTTTTTCTTTTCTAAAAAAATTTTGCTCACTGTAGAAAAATTATAAATTTTCTTTTTAACTTGCTCAATTACCGTTTGATCTAAATCGTTGCTATTGGATCCTAACGATTGAACAGAAATTGCGGAATCTCTATTTAAAAGAATAAGATCCCATGAATGATCGTCGTTCATTTGCAATTCGTTCCAACCACAAATTTGAAGCCACTTCTCATCTAAACCGCAAAAGAATCCACAAAAATCATCTCCGTTGGTGGTTATCTTAACTAGTTCTTCTTTACTTGCCATAATAGCAATATTTCTTTCAAACATCATACTACTGTTTTGAGATAAATTTTTAATATCGTTCACTGCCATCCTCTACTTGATTAAGTTAAGCCATTCTTGCTTAACGCTACTATCTTCTTTAAAAGAACCGATTAATGATTGCGTAACTGCTTTGGTGTTTTGCTTTCTAGCCCCTCTCATCGCCATACAAAGATGTTCGGCCTCAAGATATACTCCTACCCCAATTGGATTTAATTTTCCAGAATAAAGCGATTCTGCAATCTGTTGAGTCAATGATTCTTGATTTTGAAGTCTTTTAGAATAAATATCTACAACCCTACCAAACTTAGAAGTATCAAGAATTTTACCATTTCTAGGAACATAACCAATTGCTGCTTTCCCAAAAAATGGAATAAAATGATGCTCGCACATACTATAAAATGGAATTTCTTTTACTATGATCATACAATCATTGCTTGAATCATAAATAGAATTGCTAATAACACTATTCACATTTTGAATGTAGCCGTGTATCATTTCGTTAAGAAATAATTTTGCTACTCTTTCTGGAGTATCCCTAAGCCCAGATCTATTTATTTTTTCTCCTGGAATTGCTTCCAACATTTTGTAAATTGCCGTTTGAAAATCTGTAAACGAACTCATACTTTATTGATCACTCTTTTCCTATTCTAGATACTAAAATTATTGTATATGCTAATTAAGGTTATTTATCAAAAATCTTTAAAATTATTAGAATAAATTTCTAAATCATCTACGTCATCTGTCGATTCATAAAAATGTGGAAAATGAAGGGATCCAATATCACAATATCTAGGAATATCGACTTCCCAATTAGCAACCATATCTCCCAGCGTATTTTCATTAATTGCTATTGAACTAATATTATTTTCATATTTTTCAACAAATTCTTCAATTTGACCTTCATGTTGTGCTTCTATTAATCTCACGTCTCCAAGCAAAGGATTAAAAAAATCTATACTATCAAATGTTGATTTTCTTACGTGTGGAGACGTAAATGTTGAAAACATTAATTCATTTATTAAACTAGTTTTTTGAGATAGCGGCAATTTTGATCTAAACTCTTTAATCATATCTTTTTCACTTTTCATGCAATCTGCAATATAAATTTTTTGGTCATCAGATATTTTGCCCAAAGTAATATAAAATTTAGGCGCTAAAATTCCTTCTCCAAAAAATGAAACAAAATCTCCTGCTAATCCAGCAAGATTATCTTCATTATCCAAACATTCTTTGCTTACTATGCCAAAACTAAATTTAGGTCTATGAAGAAATATATTTTGTTTTATTTTTGATTCCATATTAAAAAATGATATAGTGTCTAGCCCACCAAAAACAATTACATCAGTTGCATTTTCTATATCTCTTAGCCAGGCTCCGTTAGAAGCAAATTCTTCTCTTTTGCTTTGATACACTGCATATTCACATTCGTGATGTTTTTTATTTTGTTGAAACATTTCGTTTAACAAAATTGATTCGTCTTTGCCAAAAGTTTTAATTGTTAATTTTTCTGGTTTAGATAAAGTAAGAGCCATAAATGCACTCTTGGTAATAGTCATTGGAGTTTCTTTCGCACCAACAATAACAATCTTTTTTTTAGTTGGTTTTATTTTTTTTATTCTATCCCAATATTCATATGGCAATTCATGGTGCGACATAGACATGTAATAATTATCATCTAAAAACACGCCATTTTCACTACACATTTGTGCAATAGTGTCCGATGGGTCAACAATATAATTTGAATTCATTTAACAATTAACTTTTTCATTTTTTTCTGAAATTTTTCCTTCTAATATAAGTCCACCGCTCCTACCAATTTTTCCATAAAAATTAGTAAGTATAAAAGGGCATGACCAAAAATTTGCTAAATCATATATTGCTACTAAACCAGATTCTCCTTGACCAACATCTTCTTTGGTGTTTAAGTCTATTATTCTAAATCTAATCCATGGGCTAGAAAAATATTCTGTAATTTCTTTTTTATTGTTTTTTAAACAATATTCAAGACTTGATGTTTTTATAATAGCATACATTTGAGAAGATATTTCTGGTATAAGCAATACTCTCATTATTTGATTCATTCCAAAAATTTCACAAATTGTTTTGCTAATGTTCAAAGAATTTTCTTGAAAACCATTTTGTATTTCTATTATTTTTGAACCGAGTGGGAGCGGCAAACCTTCTTGATATTCTTTTTTTAATAAATCAAATTTATTTATAAATTCTTTTAATTTTGTTTGATTTGAAACAAAAACAGTAGGTATAGAAATTTTTATTTCTTCGCCATTTTCTTCTATTAAATCTTTTAAAAATAATTCAAAATTTCCAAAATTTTCGATTGATTTTCCATGAAATGATTCTGCTAAATATTCTAAAAAATAATTTGAACAATTGTTTTCCGTTTTTGAAAATACGCTAATAAAATTAATCCACGGAACCCAACTATCTTCATTGAGTACTATCTGAGGAAATGACCTAGCAATGCTATTTTTATATAATTCAGTATCCCTTATGTAATGAAAAGATAAATTAGATTTAAAAAATAATCCTGGAAATGGCATTTCTGTTTCCATATCAAGACCTATGAAATTTTTATTATTAAATTGAGATATTGGAAGAAGAGGAATTTCTTTCCAATTAGAAGGTATTTTTCTACCGCAATATTGATAATATGAATTATTCATTTCATGATGAAGTTTATATAAATCCAACGCAACATCATTAAATGAATTTTTGTGTGTTTGTCTATTATCAATTAAAAATTTTACTGAAAGTAATGTTTTTTCTACTTGATCAATTTTCATTATAATCTTTTAAACTTTTAAACAATTTTCCTACGCTCACTTCGTTTCCACTCCAAAGTTTTCCAATAATCCATTTTAATTTTATGCTGTTAAAATCTAAAAATTCTAAAAACTCTAATACTTTTTCTGCATCATTTTGGCCTGGCTCTATTGGATTAAAATTTAAATTTGGTATTTTTATATTATAATAAGAACCATCAAGATATATTAATTGATAAGATTTTTCTATTGTACTACGATATCCTTCAATTTTTTTTTCATAACTTGAAAGTAATTGATTTAATGAGCCATATTTTTTAATAAGTTCTAATGCTTTTTTTTCTCCTATACCTGGCACTCCAGGTATATTATCGGATACATCCCCTGTTAAAGCCCAAATTTCTGGTAATCGATGTGGTTCAATACCATAAATTTCTATTATTTTATTGTAATCAAATATATCTTCCGGTTTAATTCCAATAGAAGGTTTTATAACAATTGTTGTATCTGAAATCAATTGTCTTAAGTCGTGGTCTCCGCTTACCACTATAATTTTACCATTATGCGAATTTATTAATTTTGCTATGATATCATCTGCTTCTACATTTGGCTCTCGTAGAACAGGAATTTTAAATATTTCTAATAACCTTATAAGTACTTCTATTTGCTTTCTTGATTCTTGGCGTTTATCAACGTCTTCATTATTGTTAAATTTTCTATTGGCTTTATATTCTGCAAAAATTTTTAATCTTTTTTCGCTTTGTCCCCAATCAAAAGTTATGGCAACTTTGTTAGGATTATAACGATTTACAAAATGAATTAAAGTAGTAAAAAATCCATATATTCCCCAAGTTCCATCTCCTTCTTTGTTTTTTAAAAGTTCTGTTTGTTTGCTAAGCGCATGGTAAGCACGTAACGCTACATTATGACCATCAAATATAAGCAATATATCATCTTCTTCGTCCATAACAAAAAAACTTTCATTTTAAATTTCTAACAATCCGGCAATCCTTGGACCGTCTTTAACAGCAACTAAATTAGCATTTACATAAGATATATTATATCTTTCATGCCATTCTGATGGAAAATACGTTTGAATTCTTGAAATTTGGAATCTACATTTGATGTCTGTCACGTATTGCGCAAATTGTTTGTTGGTAAAGTACCAAAATGAATTTTCATTCCAATACGCTACATGTGTGGGATCCATGAAGGCCCCTTTGCCATCACTAGATGGTGTAAGACTAAGAAACATGCCTCCATGTGCTAAGACCCTATAGCATTCATTCATTAATTTTATTTTGTCAGGAATGTGTTCTATGAAATCTACTGCTCTAATAACCCCTACGCTTCCATCTTCTATTTCATTCAAAATATTAAAAACATCTCCTACGAGGTCAGCATTTTCATGTAAATCTATTGATTCATATGCTGGTTGTTTATTATACGCCCCACCTAAATCTAAAAGCCTTAAATTATTACGTTTAGACCATGCAATAGCATTTTCTTGAACATGCTGATCATATAAAATTACAGTTTCTATTTGTATTCTATCATTTAATTCTGGTTTAACTTGACTATTGTTTGGGTGCACTCTTTGTAAATATAAAGTTTCATCAATATGATAAAAATTGGTTATTTGATACATTCTACAAATAATATTTAAATCATCAAGTATTTCAAAATCAGGATCATATCCACCAATTAAATCATAAATTGTTTTTCTAAATGCCCTAACATGGTTTGGGGCATACCATATATAAGAAACTGTAGACGGAAACGGTTCCATTGCGTTGCATTGTAAAACTTTCTTACCGTCTACTTCTACTTCTTTATAAGTCCAGCCCATTGATTGATCAAAAAGCGTATCATCTCTAGACCCATCTTCTTTGATTTGAGCAGTGTTGCTATAAACAAAACCAATTTCTAAATTATTTTCAAAAATTTCATTAACTTTTTCAATGCAATTACTTGTTAAAAGATCATCATGGTCTAATTCAAGAAGAATTTCTCCAGTTGCTAAAGAACATGCTTCGCTTTTCAATGCACCAATTTTATTTGTAGAATCCGTCTGACATAATTTAATTCTGTCGTCTTCAGGAGGAAGCCAAGATGCGTTATCGTTGAGAAGAACTATCCATTCCCAATTTTTATAAGTTTGATTTTTTAAAGATTCATAACATTCATCTAACCATTTTGGATTGTGAGATGGAGTAAAAACAGAAATTTTATTCATTATTTTAATTAACTAATTTCAAATTTTGCAATGAACATTCTTGACACAAAGTTGCAACATAATTTTTATTGTTTCTCAATTCTCCAAATTTTCCACAATTTTCACAAGTATTAAAAGATTCTGTTTCTGCTTCTGAAATAAGTTTTTTTACAATTCCATAATTTTTTGCTTCACAATAATAGCGAAGACCACCAAATTTTTGTTTAATTTGATAAATCTTGTATTCTGGATCAATTGAAAATAATGCTTTATCAAGGCTTATAATAATAGGATGCCAACCTATTCCAACATCAATTGATTTATCACAACCTTCTGCAAAACGATTTTTTATATTTTCTAATTCTTCAATCATTGTTTTCTTTCAAAACATCAATTAACTTTGATACAGAACGATCATCTAAAATAATATCTGTAACCCCTTTATAATCACCTTTCAAGGCTTGCCATGCCCAAAACAACCTACCATGATCAATTTTATCAGATTTACCCCACATAGAGAAACAGACTTCATCGTTCCATTTTTCTACGCTCACTACGTGAGTACAACATTCACAAACAATCATTTCTGGTTTTTTCATTTTAACTCTTTTCTAAATAAGGTTCAGCAATAGAATTTGAAAGACATCTCCAAGTTTTAGAACTTATATGTACCCAGTGTTGTCTTTTGTTTTTATATTTGATATCAGATCCACAATTTCTACAAATTTGATAACTTTTTTCAATCATTTTTTTTGTCCTTTATATAATCTTCTACAAATTTTTTAATTGTTTCGTCTATAAATTCGGAAAAAGTAATATTTTTTTCTATGCATTTGCGAGCAATAATTAATAATTCTTCCCCACTGAAATCAATTTCAATAGATGTTTTATTTTTTTTTTCATACATTGCTAAAGAAAGATTTCCGTCATAGTATTTATTAACTTTTTCTTTATATTGATCATCCATTATGTTTTACCTTAAAATATCTAGAAAGATCTGCTGGCATTACTGTTGCATCTGGACCATCTGGAATTAAACCCATACATCGTGCCGAAAGACTCGTTGCTGCTGAACAAATCAAACCTTTGTTGCTCAAAGAAATTCCCCATCCAATTAATACGTTAATCGCAATAGCAAAAATTGAAATAAAACCATAAGAAATATTTAAACAATAATTTGCAAACGCTATTGCATCTTGTTTTTGAGCGATATTGGCTTTGATTTTAATAATTGCATATTCTTCTGCTTGGTAATTAGATAAATTTGTTTTATTTCCGCCACGCGCTTCCATCTCTACAATGCTTGCATTTGTTCCGCCTTCAACAATTACTGCTGCATGATTAAAATTACAATAAACGCTTTCATATTCCAAATGGCCTGCTAACCTTTTTTTCCAATAATAAAAATTTTGTCCAAAACGAATAACAGATGGCATAAAACCTTTATGTTTTATTAAAATTAAATCTCCTGCTTCTGCGTTTTCGCAATGAGTTCCTTTTGGATAAAAAGAAAAAGTTGATTTTGGAACAACATAGCATTGAATTTTATTTGTATATGTTCTCATTTATGAAAACAACCGATCTGATCCAACATCTTTGACAACGTAAGTACCTTTCTTAATTTTTGAAAAAATGTCCCTTCGTGTTTGCACAAATTTATTAGTAGTAGCATAAGAAAGACCAGTATCTTTTGAAATTTTCTTACCACCGTCAATAGTTTCTCCAACGTGCAGTTTTACCCAATTTTCCAATTTAGAATTTGTAGTTACTTTCTTTTGCTTAGGTGTATACCCAACAATATCCAAACCAATTTCATTAATAATTGATTTTGCTACTCCATAATCACGAAGAGCAAGAGCAGGATCTTTGCCATCGCGTTCTGCAATTTTAATAATTTCTTTTGCACGATAAATTTCTTGATTAATAATTGTTTCTTGATTTGCAAATTGTGTTTCCATTTTAATTTTTCCACTTTCTTTGTTCGGCTTCCAAAAAATTGAAAGCATCTTCTTTGTCTACTGGTAATACTATCATATCTAATTGCAACTGTTGAACCAATGATTGAATTGCTAAATCAAATTCTTTTTGCTTCAATTTTTCTTTTGGTGGTAACCCTTCTTCATTTAGTATATCATCTTTTGGTTCATCAATCGGCACATAATATTTAAAATCCCAAAAATCTTTTTCCAATGCTACTTGATTTAACAAAATTTGAAAAACAGATTGGGCAATAATAAGGTCTCCGTGGCTATCTGTCATAATTGGTTTACCGCTAGGGCCAAGAACTTGAGACGATAGTTTAATTTTATTTTCAATTTCTTTCATTCTGACCATCGTTTTGGCAAGTTCAGAAAGAGCCCATTCATCAGAAACAATATAATAATTAGGATCAATAGAAAGCATTTCTACCCTTCTAGAAAATGCACAACTTAAATCAAATTCAATGCTATTTTGAAAATAATCTTTATATTTTTGATCAATCGCATTTAAAAGTTTAATTTGTAAATTGTTGCTTACTTTTGCCCTCAATTCTCCTTCAAGCAAATCAATAGATTTCATTTGGAGAACGCTTTTTCCAGTTCCAATAGAACCTGTAAATACAATGTTTTTACCAGACATTCGGTTTCCTATACACTTTATATAAATTTTTTCTGTTTCTTTTGAAAACTGGTTCTGCAAAAGAATCTATTCTCATAATTACTAACCTTAATTGTCTATTTGACATTTTGCCATGTGCTCTTAAAGCATGAGCAATTCTTCTAATGTCATAAAGAGAATATCTTCGATGTTTGTAACCACCTTTTTCTGTTGTTTCTCTTTTTGGAGATAAATTTTCATTATCATCGCTAACAAAATATCCATCAATTTCTTTTTTTCTTAACGCCCCTGGAGAAAGATCAAAAAATGCAGCAGCCATAGATTGAGTAAACCTTGGTTCTTTTTCCAGAGGAATCATTAAATTTTACGAGTAATAAATTTGGCAACACGCTTAGTTGTTGCGGTTGCTTTGCCCAATTCGTCAAGAGTAATGTTGCCAAGCGAAACTTGAGTTTCAAGAGCCTTTTCATTAATTTCATATTCAACAGTTGTTTCTTCTAAAACAGATGCCCCATCAGGCCCATAAACAACTTTTACAGATTCAATACGGTTTATAACTTTATCAAAACGGTCACCAAGCACTTCGCGAGCGAGATCCATGTCGATGAATGGTTTTCCGCCAGTAACTTCACGACATAATTTGACGCCATACTTGTCTGACATGAATACATTTGGAACGTATTCTGCATCAACAATGCCATCTTGTTCGGCAAGAAAAGTAAATGAATCAAATACAGTCTGGCGAATTTTTGCTACACGACCTTCAAGAATATCTTTTGTTTTGTTTACAGAAGTCAATTCGTATGCAATTTCATCAATTTCTGTTTGGCTAATTTCACGAGGCGACGTGGGGGTTACAGAAGAACCTAAAATAAATGGAATTTCTTGAAAAAGATCAATTTCTTCATCAGTTGCTTCACGTCCTTCAACTTCCCAAGACTTACGAGTTTCAACACGAGTTGAACCTTTTGCTTGAGGGGCTAAGTCTTGAGCCCAATCAACACCACTTTGAATAAGTGCTTGACGGAGATCCTCCATCGAAATTGCTCCAAAATCTTTGATTTCCACGTTACTCATTTTATTTACTCCTTATTGTTGTTTTTGCTACTGATTCTATTATACACTATTTTTTATAATTAAATTTATTTTTTTAAAATTTATTGTTAAACCATGGGTTATTTTTTTTGATTTCTTTGTCCCCTGAGCCAAAAATTGTATTATTGAATTCAGACGTAAGGCCATTAAAAGACAAAAGAAGTTCTGGTTTTTTTTCTGTATTTTTTGTGTTTTTCATATTTCTACTCCTATTTAAAGGTTGATTGCTACTATTTCCATTATACACTGTTTTTAATACAATATGTCAAAATTTTTTATTTTTTTAAAAATCCCTTATTTTTCAACGTTTTTGGTGGGTGCAGAGGGACTCGAACCCCCGACTTTTTGCGTGTAAAGCAAACACTCTAGCCAACTGAGTTATGCACCCTTGGCGACCCTGGGGGATTACGATACCCCGACCTCTTGCGTGACAAGCAAGCGTTCTTCCTCTGAACTACAGGGCCAAATTTTATACTGGCCAAACGTATTCTAAATTGTTTTCTAAACCTTGTTCAAATAATGGTCCATAAAATTCTGGCGCTTTGCGAAGAAGGTTGCTTCGATGGCTTTTGTGAAATTCTTCATTGCCAATAAAATCTGGAATTTCAATACTAATCCAAGGATTTTTATCAGCCAATACCATTAATTTATCAAGGCAAGTATCTTTATAACCACGAGAAATCCATTCTTTGCAAATTGAAATACCATAAACAACAAGTTCAAACTCATAATTACGCCACATGTTTACTGCTGGATGATTTTGCCATCCATAATTTGGATCCGTAAGAGCATTAAAAATTTGAAGAGTTTCTACTCTTTGTTTTCCAAGTCGTTGACGATCTAATACTTTTGCTGATTTTTGATGTGATTCAAATGGCATAAATGTTTGCATTTCTACTCCTTTGTTTTGTTTTTTTTACTATAACACATTTTTGTACCCCAGGAGGGAATCGAACCCCCATCAAAAAGGTAGAAACTTCTCGTTTTATCCATTAAACTACTAGGGCTAAATTTACCTTGGTTGTCTATAACAATCTATTCCATAAGCAGTAAGAATACTTATTGCTTCGTTATAAGAATTTCCATTACCACCACCTGTTTGAGGTTGGGCCTTAGCAACAATTGCTTTAATCCATCTAGAACTTCCTTGTGGGTC
>Ga0164297_10001321_pt1 | contig 26674 bp, 20 predicted proteins | sample GEODES058metaG_FD_113539 | JGI IMG/M metagenome (GOLD analysis project Ga0164297, IMG submission 113539) | Dystrophic lake water microbial communities from Trout Bog Lake, Wisconsin, USA - GEODES058 metaG | ecosystem: Environmental > Aquatic > Freshwater > Lake | place: USA: Trout Bog Lake... | reverse complement strand
CAGCATCGGCGCAACTTCTTCGGCCGAGGATGGGGCGAAGACCGTCATGTTGGGAATCGCACAGGCCAGCGCGAGGTCCAAGACGCCGTGGTGGCTGGCCCCGTCGTCACCCGTGATGCCAGCTCGATCGAGGGCGAAGACGACGGGTTGATCGTGGAGGGCAACGTCGAGGTTCGCTTGGTCGAAGGCCCGGGTGAAGAAGGTGGAGTAGACGGCGACCACTGGTTTGAGGCCGCCCATGGCCATACCCGCAGCAGCGGTTGCCGCGTGGGCTTCGGCGATGCCGACGTCGAACATGCGGTCCGGGAACCGCTGACCGAAGGGGAGGAGACCTGTCGGACCGGCCATGGCTGCCGTGATCGCCACGACACGCTCGTCGGCAGCACCAGCGGCGAGCAACGCCTCGGAGAACGCATCGGTGTAGGTCTGGGGGATGGGCTTCGCCGTCACGCCTTCGTCGTCTTCGGTGGCGACCACGGCGGCAATGCCGGTGCGGCCAACCTTGAAGTCGTGGAGGCGCTGCAGGTCGTCTTCTTCAGCGGGGGCGTAGCCGCGACCTTTCTGGGTGAGGACGTGGAGGACCATCGGGCCGTCCCACTCCGCAGCACCGCGCATGGCGTGTTCGAGGGCCCGAATGTCGTGGCCATCGACCGGTCCGGCGTAGCGGACACCGAGCGCTTCGAAGAAGGTCCGCGGCGTAATGGCTTCACGAATGGCGGTGGTGAGACCCGAGACCGAGGAGTAGGCGAGCTCGCCGACCTTCGGGATCTCCTTCAGCATCGTGCGCAATTTGTCGCGAGTCTGCAGGTAGGTCGAATTCAGCCGGATTTGCGTCAGGTGCTGGGAGAGGTGGGACACCGTCGGTGCGTAGCTGCGGCCGTTGTCGTTCAAGATAATGAGGACGCGCCGGCCCGAGTGCCCAAGGTTGTTGAGGGCTTCGTAGGCCATGCCGCCGGTGAGCGCACCATCACCGATGACGGCGACCACGCGTCGATCGAGTCCGTCGCGGTCGCTCGAGCCATCGAGGTCGAAGGCGGTGGCGAGTCCGTGGGCGTAGGAGAGCACGGGGGAGGCGTGACTGTTCTCAATCCAGTCGTGTTCGGACTCTCGGCGACTCGGGTACCCAGAGAGGCCTCCAGGTTGGCGGAGCTCCTTGAAGCCGTAGCGCCGCCCGGTGACCAACTTGTGAACGTAGGCCTGGTGGCCGGTATCGAAGAGGATGGGATCCTTGGGACTCTCAAAGACTCGATGCAGCGCCAAGGTGAGCTCCACCATGCCGAGGTTGGAGCCGAGGTGCCCGCCAGTCGTCGTGACTGTCTGGACGATGAAGGTTCGGATCTCTTCGGCGAGCGTCGTGAGTTCGTCGTAGGTGAGTGGCCGCAGATCGGCCGGAGTCTCAATCTGTGGGAGTAGCACGGGTCGCTCCAAGGTCATCTCTAGGCTACCGTTCGCCGGCCTCGGCAGTGCTGCGATGGGCGAGGAATCCGGCAGTGACACTGACGCCGAGACCAATGACGGCAACGGCGGCAAGACCCGTCGAGAGATCCCACCGGTCGGCAATCGCACCGATGAGCGGAGCGCCGGCAACCCAGCCGATGTAGCCAGACGCGGTGAATGCACCGACGGCCGAGCTCGGTGCACTCGACCTGCGACCCACATCGGCCATGAGGAGCGGCCAGTTGAGGCTGACGCCTGCTGCGGTGACCACCAGCATCGATGCCGCGAGCGCGGCGTTGTGGGTGTGAGATTCGACGAGGAGGCCGCATCCGGTCACGAGGGAGCCAACCGCGAGGGTGCGAAGTGGCGATCGTTCTCCAATAGCGGGACCAGCCAGCACTCGGCCGAGTCCGGCGACGCCATTGCCGAGCGCGTAGGCCGAGGCCCCAGCCAGGAGTCCGATGTGGAGGTCGCGGCGGAGGTAGAGCACGCCCCAGGTGAACACGCCACCTTCAACTAAGGCTGCAGCAGCGAAGACGATCAACAAGGCAATGAGGCGGTCGTGGCGCAGCAGCGCCCACAGTGAGGTCGGGGTGGCAGTGGCCGGCATGGGATCGGCGTCGCCGAAGGGGCTTGGGAGGGGAAGAGCGAGACCCTCATCCACGGTGGGGTCGACGTCGTCGCGACTCACGAGGAACCAGATCGTGACGACAATGAGGAGGAGTGCAGAGATGATTGGCCAGAGCCAACTGCCCCCGTTGGTTGCCACCCCGCTGACCCCTGTTGCGAGGGCACCGAGCATGGCACCGAGGTTGAAGGTGGCATGGAAGCGAACGAGCCGGCCGGGTTGTCCGGCGAGCGCAGCGGTGGCGCCGACGTTCATCACCGCATCGACGGAGCCCATGATGATCTGGACCGCCGTGAAGACCACGATGAACGGCCAGAGCGCATCCATTGCGATGAGGGGGAGCCCGAGGATTGCCCAGGTCACGACGATGACCGCGAGGAGGTGCACCGGGGGAAGACGGCGTCCGAGGTGCGTCGCTGCAGAACCTGCAACGGCCCCGGCAACGACACCCACGGCGAGCAGGATGCCGAGCGCAGCATTGGAGAGCCTGAAGTGCCCTTGGATGGAGGCGAGGGAAGCATTCCACGAGCCCCAGAAGCACCCGAGGAGGACGAATGCGGCCGTGACCAGCCACGGCACCTTCTGGCGAACCATGGGTCCGTCCCCGATGGTCGTCGAAGTCATGCAGGCTACGATACCGGCCATGACGACGGCACTCTTGACCGAGGACATCGCCCAGCGCGTCCTCCAGGCAGCACTCGATCGCGGTGGCGAGTGGGCGGAGATCTTCTGTGAGGATCGCTCCTCCATTGGTAGCTCGCTCGACGACCAACGGGTGGAATCCCTGACGACTGGACGAGACCGCGGCGCCGGCATTCGGGTCGTCGTTGGCGACACCGTTGGCTTCGCGCACACGGCGGATCTCACAGAAGCCAGCCTGCTCGACGCCGTGGCCGCTGCGGCGTCGGTCGCCGCTGGACGCACGAGCGCCGGACCGATGGGTGCGCTGAAGGTTGGACCGAAGCGGGCACCCCTCGCCGCGGTGCTCCCTGAGACGATTGCCAAGGACGACAAGGTCGCACTGCTGTTCGCCGCTGACGACGCCGCACGGGCGCTCGGTGGCGAGATTGCTCAGGTCCAAGTCGGCTACGCCGACTCACGGCGCCGCATCGTCGTCGCCAATTCCGATGGGCTCTTCGAAGAAGACGACCAAGTTCGGGTCCGCTTCATGGTGATGTGCACCGCACTGGGTGACACCGGACTGCAGACCGGCTACCAGGTGCTGGCTCGCACCCAGGGGTTCGAGACCTTCGATGAAGCGGCGATTCGCGTCATGGCGGAGAAGGCCGGTCGCCAGGCCATCACCAAGCTCTCGGCACGTCCTGCGCCGTCGGGCGAGTTGCCGATCGTGCTGGCCGGGGGCAGCGGAGGGATCTTGTTCCACGAAGCCTGCGGCCATGGCCTTGAAGCCGACCACATTGTGAAGGACGCCTCGGTCTACGCCCACCGCGTCGGCCAGCAGGTGGCCTCCAAGGGCGTGACGCTCGTCGACGACGCCACGATGGACGGCGAGTGGGGTACGGCTCGCATCGACGACGAAGGGCACGCTGCCGTACCGAACACGCTCATCGAAGACGGCGTGCTGACCGACTACATGTGGGACTTCCTCCGCGCTCGCCACACGGGACGTCCAACCTCGACCAACGGCCGTCGGCAGAGCTACCAGCACCTGCCCATGGTGCGGATGACCAACACCTACCTCCTCGGCGGCCCCGACGACGCCGACGACATCGTGGCGTCGACGCCACACGGGATCTACGTGCGCCAGCTCGGTGGAGGACAAGTCGACACCGCTACGGGCGACTTCGTCTTTGGAACCTCAGAGGCCTACCTCATCGAGAACGGCGAGATCACGGCGCCGCTGCGTGATGCGAACCTCATCGGCAATGGGCCTGAGATCCTCTCTCGGATCGATGCGGTGGCGAGCGACTTCTCCATGACCGTCGGAACGTGTGGGAAAGATGGGCAGCAGGTACCCGTTGGGTGTGGACAGCCGACGATGCGAGTCACGTCGTGCACTGTTGGAGGAACGGCATGACGATGGAACTCAGCGATCTGGCAGCATCGATCCTCGAGCGCAGCGGTTCCGGGGAGCACCTCGAGGTCTACGTCGCCCGAGGCCGTGACGCTGAAGTTCGGGTGTACGAGGGTGCGGTTGAGTCCCTGACCGCTGCCACCTCTGCCGGAGTTGGGATTCGTGTCCTCACTGAGAGCCCAGATGGCATGCGGGAAGGCTTCGCCTGGGCGGGATCGCTCGATGCTGGCGTGATCACCGACACCCTCGCGGCAGCCCGAGACAACGCTCGGTTCGCAACACCGGACCCGCACGTGGCCTTGGCGACGCCCGACGGCGTCGCTGTTGCCGACGTGGTGACCTACGACCCCTCGATCTCGAGCGTGTCGACCGAGGAGAAGATCGCGTTCGTCACTGAACTCGAACGCCTAGTCCGCCAGCACCCGAAGGTGAAGGGCATCAGCTCGAGCGACTACAGCGACGGCGAAGTGGAGATGGCGTTGGCCTCGACGAACGGCATCGCGGTGTCCTCTCGCCGGAGCGTCGCCTCGGCGGCCGTCGATGTCATCGCCGAAGACGGCGACGAAATTCAAACTGGCTACAGCTACACCGCTGGTCGATCCTTCGCTCAGCTAGAACTCGAGGCGACCGCAGCGGATGCCGTGCGCCGGGCGGTGTCGCTCCTCGGAGCAACCAAGCCAACGTCTCGCCACTGCACCGTCGTGCTCGACCCCCGCGTCGTGGCGCAGTTGCTGTCCATCGTCGCCGCTGCCCTGTCGGGTGAAGCGGTCGTCAAGGGACGCTCGTTCTTCGCTGGACGCATTGGCGAGATGGTCGCTGCGCCAGGGTTCACCTTGGTCGATGACCCGACGAATCCCCTGGCCTACGGCGCCGCCCGAGTGGACGGCGAAGGCCTCGCCTGTCGTCGCAACGAGCTCATCGTGAACGGTCAACTCCAGCGCTTCTACTACGACACCGTTGCTGCTCGTCGAGCAGGCACCAGTTCAACCGGATCAGCGCTGCGAGGTGGCTTCGCCGGCACCCCGGGTCCAGGTTGCCGGGCCCTCGCCCTCCAGCCGGGAACGATGTCGAAAGATGAGATTCTCTCCGCAGTTGGCGACGGGATCTACGTGCAGGCAATTTCAGGCGTGCACTCCGGCGTGAGCCCCGTCAGTGGAGACTTCTCCGTTGGCGCAGAGGGTTTCCTCATTAGTGACGGAGCGCTCGGGGCACCCATTCGCGAGGCGACCATCGCCTCGACGCTGCAGAAGATGCTGGCCGATGTGGTGGCCGTTGGCCGTGACGTCGAGTGGCTCCCCGGCAGTGCGGCCGGCCAAAGCGTGGCCATTGCCAATATGTCGCTCTCGGGCGTCTGAGTCAGTCGCTCGACGAGCTCGAACCCGAATCAGACGACGACCGGCTGTCGGTCTTGTAGAAGCCGCCACCCTTCAGAACGATCCCCGGGAGACCGAAGACCTTCCGGAGTTCGCCACCGCACTCAGGGCAGGTGGTCAAGGCGTCGTCTTTGATGGACTGGACGATCTCGAATTGGTGCTGGCAAGCGCTGCAGCGGTACTCGTAGGTAGGCATCTGACTCTCCAGAGGTTCGAGGAGGTTGGCACTCTCGCCGATTGAGTGCTAATTCTAGCGCGCCGCGTGGTGGACCCTTCAGGGCAGGGGTGTCGCACCCTAGGATGAAGTCATGGCAAGTCAGCATCACTTGGAGTTCGAGCCCTCGAGCGGAGGAATTGGTCGAGAGCCGGCCCAGCGAGAGGTGACCCAGCGCCGCGCCGTGGCGCAGTGCCGCGTGGTGATGGATGCGACGACGACCGATCGCATCGTGCAGAACGCCACCGCCAAGGGTGATGTGCTCGCAACCGCCCGTGTGGCGGGGATCGGCGCTGCCAAGCGCACCGCAGAGCTCCTGCCGATGTGCCAGATGGTGGTGGTGGGCTCGGTCGTCATTAGCTTCGCCATTGGCGACACCTCAGTGCTCGTGACCGCAGAGGTCCACACCGTCGATCGCACCGGGGTGGAGATGGAAGCGATGACCGCAGCGATGGTCGCCGCCCTCACGATCTACGACATGTGTAAGAACGTGGACCGCACGATGCACATCGAGCACGCCCAGCTCGTGGAGAAGTCCGGAGGGCGCTCTGGGACGTGGCGACGCGACCTCGACCTGTTCGATGGCGATGCATGAACTCCTGCCGACGTGGTCGGCACTGAACCGAGATGAAGAGGCGACGTCGTGAGCAAGGTTGACCAACTCGAGCGCTTGATGAACCTCGTCCAGATCCTGCTCAACGCCAAGAAGCCGTTGTCGCTCGTCGAGATCGTCCAAGAGGTGCCCGGCTACCCGCCGGGGAAAGAGGCCTACCGTGGTGCGTTCGAGCGCGACAAGCGGACGCTGCGTGAAGAGGGCATCGAGATCGACATGGTCGAGATCGGCGGTGAGGCCCAGCAGGGCTACCGCATCAACCCAGACCGCTACTACCTCCCTGAACTGAACCTGACCGCAGCGGAGCAACGGGCGCTCGCGATTGCGGTGGCTGGTGTGGCGGACGGCACCGGGTACGGCGCAGGAGCGCTCTACAAGTTGGGCGAGGTTCGCGAGGCATCGGTGCCCGTGATCGCTCAACTCGAACCACCCGATGGCGTCGCCGAATTGTACGACGCAGTGCGGGCTAAGGCGCTCGTCACCTTCACCTACAGCGGCGAGGAACGCACGGTCCGTCCCGCCTCGGTCTTCACGAGTAAGGGCCGCTGGTACCTCGCGGGGTACGCAGATGCCCGGGCAGATGTTCGGGTCTACCGTATTGACCGCATCGTGGGCGAGGTCGCCATCGGTGCACCCATGAGCGGCACCTGGCCAGAAGGTGTCGAGCGGCCTCGGGGATTCCACAACCTCATCGTGGACGGCGCCGACGCCGCTGCGGACCCAGACGTCGTGTTGGCCCTCGACGCGGTGGCAACTGCCCGGGTTCGCATGGAGCTCGGCGACGCCATTGCGGTCACGAGTCGTGACGACGGTCGCTTCGAAGTTGCGCTGTCATGCACCAATGCGATCTTCGCCCGGTCCTTCACGTTGTCGATGGGGGAGCGAGCTGAGGTCCTCGGCCCGCCGCACTTCCGTACCTCCATCGTCGACTGGCTCTCGGCAATCGTCGCCGAGCGCGACGGCTCCCTCGAGGACAGCGACGCTGACCTCGGCGACGAGGTGCAGGTGCACGCTATGGAGATCGCCGCTGCTCCGAGTCCGTTCACCGACGTCGATCCCGATGTGAAGGTCACTCGGATGACCGGTCCTCAGCGGTTCCGCCGCCTGCTCGGCATCATGACGTACCTCGCCCAGGTGGGCGAAGCCCGCATCAGCGACCTCGCTGAGCGGTTCTCCCTGACTGAGGCCCAGGTCGTGAAGGAACTCGAACTGGCGGCATGTTGCGGGACGCCGCCCTACTCACCCGATCAGCTCCTCGAGATCTTGGTGGACGACGAGTGGGTCTCGGCCAACCTGCCCGAGGAGATGGCGAAGCCGCGCCGTCTCAGTCGACGAGAAGGCTTCGCGCTCTCGGCCTCGGCCCACCTCATCCTCGACGCGTTCATCTTCGAGGATTCGAGTTTGGCGTCGGCTGTGGCCAAACTCGATGCCGCACTCGGAACCGATGCCGTCCTCGGCGTCGAAGTTGAGGCCGCGGCCACCTTGGCCAAGCTCCGCGGTGCCGTCCAGCGTGAGCGCCTCCGCATCACCTACTTCGTTCCCCATCGCGACGAGTTGACCGAGCGGATCATCAATCCGCTCTCGGTGGTGCTGTGGGAAGGCAACGGCTACGTCGAGGCGTACTGCGAGCAGGCGGGGGCTGTTCGGGTCTTCCGTGCTGATCGCATTGATGACGTCGAGGTGCTCGGTGCCCAACCCGACGGCCTTCCCGCTCCCGAACTCAAGCCCGAGGACATCACGTCGTTCCTCGACGACGCCCCGGTGGCGACGCTCCGGGTTTCAGGAGCAGCTCGCTGGGTTGCGGACTCCATCTTGTCGATGGGGGTGACTGAAGTGGCTCCCGATCTCTTCGACGTTGAGGTTCGTGTCGCCAGTGAGCGCTGGCTCGCAATTTTGCTAATTCAGGCTGGGGTCGAGGCCACGGTGCTGAAGCCGCCAACCATGCGGCGACTCGGCGCCGATTTGGCTGCGGCCATCTTGGAGAACTACTGAGCGAACGGAGCAGCAGCACCCGGTGGGCATGCTCATGGTGTGCTCCGGATCACCACGCGTCGCCACGTCGACCCTGGCTACTACCGCGGGCGACGAGCAGAGTTCGATCACCTCGACCTCGACGGGACCCTGCGTTCCATTGGGAAGATGGGGGTCACCCTCGGCATCCCGGCAACGCTCGACGATGACACGACCAACGCGCTGCTGCGCGGAAACCTCGGGGGACCTCGGGACCTCGCCGGCCCGCGCCGAAGCGTGGAAGCCATTGAACTGATCTTCGCCCCAGAGAAGGCGGTGAGCATTCTGGCGCTGTGTGGAGCACCTGCGGTCGCGGGCAGGGTGGTCGCAGCGCACGAGCGAGCGGTCGCTTCGGCGCTCTCCTACCTCGAAGATCGAGCAGTCGCACCGCAGGGACGCACCGATCGCACCGAACGCAGTCGAGCGTGGCTGGGGTTCACCGCCACCCACGGGGTGAGTCGTGCTGGCGACCCGCACCTCCACAGTCACGTCCTCATCATGAACCTCGTCCAGAGCGCTGAGGGGAGGTTTCGCCCCATCGATACGAGGGGACTCTTCGCCCACCACCGAGCAGCAGCCGCGCTCTACGACGCCGAGCTCACCGGTGTGCTCGTGCGCGAGCTCGGGTTCCGAGCGGCCACGGTCCCAACCCTCGCCACTGCGGTGCTGAGTACTCGAGCAGCAGCGTTCCGACAGGATGGACCAGCGGCACGCCACGTCCCACCGGTTGGTGCCACCCGTGAAGCGTTCCTCGACCTCTGGGAGCATCGGCTCGCTGGCGTTGGACTCACGACTGCGGCCATCCTCGCCTACGAGCGGGTGTCGCCACACCTGCCCACGCGTCTCGATGAGCGAGCGTTCGCCGTTGCCCTCGGTGGTGGGGACCGATCGGTGCTGCGGCGAGACGTCGTTGCGGCGTGGGCTCGGGCCAGCGGGGGCGCACCGAGTGCCAGCACCCTTGGCTGTGTGGGGGAGCTCCTCGGAGCAGCGAGAGATGGGGTCTTCGAAGTACCGGTGGCTCCGCGTGTCGTTCTCCCTCGCGGTGCAGCGCTCGAGGAGCTCGGTGCTCGACCTCTCGAATCCCGGGCGCTGCGCCGGTGGTTAGAGCGCGATCAGCGGACGAGGTCTCGCGACGACGGTGATCGAAGCCGTTCCATGTCGCCACGGAGCGCCAGCCACGGCATGGAGCGGTGAGACGGCGTCAAGGTGATTTCCGTGATCTGCTTCGTCGGTCCAACGACGATGGCGGTCTCTGGAGCACCGTGGGCGAGAGCAGCGGGGGTCCACTGTGGCCGGAAGACCTGACCGATCGACTGCGTCGCACCGTGTCGTCCGCGCGCCTGCGAGAACGACCGAACGGGGACGAGGTGGTCGCCACCGAGTGAGGACAGGAGCTCCAAGGTGCGTTGGTCGCCAATGCCTGGAAGCACCACGGTCGTCGGGAAGAGCGAGACGAATCCATCGGCTTGTCCTCCCCAGCGCTGGCGTGCCTGGGAGAGGTCCTGAAGGCAGGCGAGGATGAGGAGTCCCTGGCCACCTCCTTCGCTCACGAGTGATGGCAGATCGGGGAGGGGCGCGATGTTGGCGACTTCATCGAGGGCGAAGAGCACCGGCTGCGCCAACGTGCCGGCTGCACTGGCGTGGTAGGTGGCATCGCGCACCGTACCGAGTGCGCCCACGAGGAGCGGTGCGTAGTGTCGCTGCAGTCGACTCGCCGCGCAGAGGATGATCGTGTCGGCACTCGCAGTGAACTCGTCGGGGTTGATGCGCTCACGCTCAGTGCTCGCCAGCGCTGCGTGGGAGCGGTAGGCGCTCAAGGTTCCCGACGCCGTCGACCAGATCGATGACTGCTCTCGATCTGCGGTGGCCAAGATGCCCTCGAGGACATCGAGGGCCACTGGGGCAGCTGCGGTGTCGCGCGCCAAGATGGTGTGGGCGTCGGTGCCATCGTGGCGATCGATCCACGACAGCACCGATGTCATCGATCGCCCGTCGATCGCACCTGCATGCAGCACGCTTGACAGCAGCGTCGCTGCTCGCTCGTGCCAATGGCTCGAGAGGGCGCCCTGGTGGCCATGTGCCGCTGCCACCATGGACGACGCGGTGGTCATCGCTGTGTCCCAATCCTCGCAGCCATCGAGGGGGCTCCACCCGAGGAGGGCAACACCGCTCGGGCAATCGACGGTGCCGCTCGGATCGAAGAGGGCAACCGTCCCCCGGCGACGTCGAGACGGTCCGGCTACGTGGAGGAGCTCGTCCTTCGTGGACGTCGCCACGACCGGTCCTGGGTGTCCGAGGATGTTCGGCACGATGAGGGAGGTCGTCTTGCCGGATCGTGTTGGCCCAAGGACCAAGGTGGATCGACCGTGACCGGAGTAGATCTGCTGCCCGCGAGATTCGCCGAGGTAACAGCCACCACCGCGGAGTGCACTCCCGAGCACGGTGTCGAGGAGGTCGCGTGGAGCGTGCATCGCGTCACGATGCAACGTTGCTTCGCGCGCAACTTCGCACGCGCACGTGGGGATGCTTGACTCAGGGACTCCGAGACAGTGGAATGGTGGCAGCCCAAGGCGGAGGAAGCCCGTTGGTGAATGACCTGAACGCGATGAGTGCATGGAGGTGCCACTGGGCATCGGCCACTGCACTCACGAGTTCGCTGTCGTCATCGGCAACGTCAACCTGGGTCGTGGCTCCGTTTGCAACTCAGCACGCACCATCGCGCGCTGGACACGAGCGGATGACTACAACCAACTATCTGTCGGCACGAGTTGATTCGAGTGGGACGTTCTCCACTCAGTCGCTGGTGGCGTCAGCTCGATGCAACGTCACCCCAAGGAGGTGTGCCAGTGGCTACTGCCGCTAAGAAGGCTCCAGCAAAGAAGGCTCCGGCCAAGAAGGCTCCAGCGAAGAAGGCTGTCGCCAAGAAGGCTCCGGCCAAGAAGGCTGTCGCCAAGAAGGCTCCGGCCAAGAAGGCTGTCGCCAAGAAGGCTCCGGCCAAGAAGGCTCCGGCCAAGAAGGCCCCGGCGAAGAAGGCTGTCGCCAAGAAGGCTCCGGCCAAGAAGGCTGTCGCCAAGAAGGCTCCGGCCAAGAAGGCTGTTGCCGCCAAGGCTCCTGCCAAGAAGGCCCCGGCGAAGAAGGCTGTCGCCAAGAAGGCTCCGGCCAAGAAGGCTGCTGCCAAGCGCTAACGCACGATCGAACGTGCAGTGCGAACGAGGGTGGGCGTCATGCCCACCCTCGTTCTGCATCTCGGGCTACGGCATCTGTGGCCAGAGGTGGCGGCGTTGCGCCTCGTCGACGTCTTCTGGATGGTCGACGTCAAAGGCCAATGCCTCGCTCGTGTGCACGGTCACAGTGAGTCCACAACGTTGTGCTTCGTCGACATGCGCACGGAAGGAGTCGACGCCGTAGTGCGGCGTGAAGGACTCGAGCGACCGGATGGGAAGTGCGAGGACGTTGGTGCCATCGTTCGATCGGTCGGGAACGATCGTCACGCCCTCGGTGAGCGGGAGCTCGTGGAGGGTTGATGGATCGGCGAGGTCACCGTGGGCGATGATGACGTGCGTGGCGTCGCTGTCGGTCAGTGCGGCGAGGCCGTCACCGATCGCTGCGTTGAGTCCGTGAGCGGCGACACGCACCACGCGGGCGCCTCGTTCGGTGGCGAAGGTTGCTACCTCGTCGTCGTCGCACACCACCACGACCGGCCAAGGTGTCGCTGCGTCAATGACGCCTCCCGCGAGGAACTGTGCCAGTTCTGCTCGGCGGTCGGCGCTGAGGCGATCACCGAGCCTGCCTTTGGCCATCGTGAACGTCTTGAGTGGGATCAGCACGATGGGCATGCGTTGCCCAGGGTTCTGATGGGTAGACACGATCAGCGCGAGCCCTCGTGGGTGAATCGGAGGGTGGCGAAGCGATGGGGGGCGAGGCGGATCGTCCCATCGAAGGGCTCGACCGCTCGACCCCGGAGATCGCAGATCCATCCGCGAGCGAGGCCGAGGTCGACCGTGGTCTCCTCTGTGTGAGGGTTGAAGACGCGAACTTCGAGTGCTCCGGCTTCACGACGGATGGCGCTGACTTCGGCGCCGGTAATCGTGAAGGCTCGACCCGCCTCGTCCCGAGTGCCGCCGCCTTCGGCATGCACGACGTCCAGAGGATGGAGGACGGCGTCTGCGAGCCCGTAAGGGTCGAGGTCACCGAAGCCCAGGTGGTAGGTCGCGGTGATCCGCTTGCCAACCATCTGGAGGCCCTCCACCGGCGTGAGCGGCCCGGCCGGGAAGGGGCGGTACTTCATACCGAGGCGGGAGAGCATCCCCGTTGCTCGCACGAGGGTGAGCGCCATGGTGGACGCAGACGAGTCGTCATCTGCTCGGTCGATCAGCTCGTACTCGTTGAGTCCCTCGTGGACCACCGTGAGGCCACCGGCCTGCACGAATCGTCGAGATGGGTAAGTGGCGAGCCCGAGCTCATCGGGTCGACCCTCGGCGACGAGTCCCCGCTCTACGGTCCCGAACGCGCATTCGGCGACGGAGTGGTCGGTTGCCTCGGGAAGGGGGAGCAGGATGCGGAGTCGGTGATCGGCTGCGGGATTCACGAAGGTGGTCGTCACGTGGACCGTGGGGTCATCGGCGCAGAGTTCCACCGTGGTGACGACGGCGACGGTGACGCTGCCAACTCGGCGGTTGAGCATCGGGTCGATGCGCTCAGGCCAGCTGTAGGTCGAGGTGATCGTGGCACTCGCCCGCAGCGGTCCACCGAGGATGGTCGTGACCTCAACGCTGGTCGGCGTGTCGACGACGGTGTCAGTGGCGGGAGGGGAGTAGTTGTAGGAGTCGCCGAGGTCCCCTTCGTCCACGAGTTGACCGAAGCCAGCGACGTCATCGATCGCGAAGGTTCCGTTCGTCGGATCGATGATGACCGACCGCAGTCCGTTGGAGAGGGCCACGCTCGAGAGGCCGTCGACGTCGCATGCTTCAGCGACGGCTCGATGCGTCGGGGCGGCGGGACGGAGCGCGTCCCAGCCGTAGCCAGCGATGGGCTCGGTGAGCACGGCAACCCTGCGGATGCGAGGCTGGTCCAAGGTCACCGTTGCGCGAAGCGTCGGGATCTCACCGACTCGGGTGTAGAGGTCTCGTCGAAGCTCTTCGAGTTCAACGTGGGGATTCGGCGTGGCGCCAATTTTGACCGTGAGGGCGATGTGGTCAGGAGCGAGGTCCTCGCAGCTCGCAGCGTGAATCCACGTGTCGTCGGTGATGCGCGGTCCGTTGAGGAGGCCGAGAATGGCGCGCAAGGTGTCCCCATCGACGTCCATCTGGGCAGGGAAGCGGCTCTGCTCTGACATGACCTGGGTGATGTCCTCGTCGAGGTCGTCACCGGTGACGACGTACTCGACGATCCCGGCACGTTCGCGTTGGGTTGCGTTGAAGACGTAAGTGCCCGTGGTGGCGAAGGAGCGAGCGAAGGTGTCGAGCGCTCGTTCTTCAACGCCAGCACCGATCGCCCGCGCCTCAGCGAAGCGGTGCAGGACCGCGTCGACGACGTCGTCGACGCTGCACGCGCAGATGGAGTCGTGCGCACTGTTGCGAATCACCTCACGCCACGCCAACTCGAGCAGTCGTGTCGGGTAGGTGGAGGAGTCGGTGAGCAGGGCTGCGAGTGGCTCCGCTCGGCGCTCGAGCAACCGCTCGACCCGTCCAGCTGCGAGCTTCACGTCGACCCGATTGGACGTCACGCCCATGAGCACGTTGGAGCGGAAGCCAGAACGGAGTTCGCCGTGCCAGGTCTCGAGACCCTCTCGGGGGACGGTGGCGAGGTACTCGGGGAGCGAGGTGATCTCAAACTGGAAGTCCTCTTGGAGATCATTCGCTTCGGCGAGGACGCGCCCGAGGTGCGCCTGCGGCATGAGGTGGTCTGAGCCGTTCATCCACAGGAGGGAATCGCCGAGGAATTCGCCGATCTCGTCGATGTGGTTCGTCGCTCGCTGAATGAGCAACTTGGCGTCACTGGGCAGACCTGCGCCGTTGCCGTAGCCAACTGGCATGTACTCCGCGCGGACCGATGAACCATCGGGTGCGACCCAGGTGAACCCAGTTGCCGTGATCGCACTCGGCACGCCGCGCCACAGCACCGTGTCGGTCAGCCCGGCTTGGGCCAAGATCTGCGGCATCTGCGCGATGTGGCCGAACATGTCGGGGAGGTAGCCGACCTCCATGACCCCACCGAACGCAGCACCCCGCACGATGCCCATCTGCAGGTTCCTGACCATGGTCTCGGCCGACACCAAGAACTCGTCCATGAGGATGTACCACGGTCCCATGGTGAGGCGTCCAGAGGCGGCGAGTGCTCGGATGCGCTCTTCTGCTTCGGGGCGAACCTCGAGGTAGTCATCGACCACGGCCATCTGACCGTCGAGGAGGAACCGGCGGTAGCTCGGGTCCTGCTCCATGAGGGGGAGGAGCTGGTCCAATAAATCGACCAACTTCATTCGGAAGGTCTGGTACGGCTCATACCACTCTCGATCCCAGTGGGTGTGCGGAACGACGGCGACGTAGCGGCGGCTCATGATCGCCACTCTAGAACTCGCCCTCGGCCACTGCGGAACTCGGGCGGCGAAGCCGGCGGTCACTAGCATCACTCGGGTGGAGCAACTCGTGATGGTGGATGCAATCTTCGGGCATCTCTCGCACCGAAGGCACGCACTGACCACCGTCGAGGGCGAAGTGGTCAATGGGGACGCGTTGCTCGTCGCGATCGAACGACTGCGCACCTCGCTCCGTCGCGTCGGCGTGCACCCGGGTGATCGCGTGCTCGTCCCTGCCCGCCGAACCGTTGCTGGGGTCGCTGGACTCCTCGCCGTCATGGCCGAGGGGGCGATCGCCGTCCCCCATGCCCCCGATGCACCTGCCAAATACCTCGAACGACTGAAGCGTGACGCCCGGGCCATAGCCACCCTCGATGGGTCGAAGCTCACGGTGCACCAGCACAGAGCCTCTGTTGAGGTCCCCTCGGATGCGACGCTCCTCGTCTACACGTCCGGCACGACCGGGGACCCGAAGGGCATCGTCCATACGCATCACTCTCTCCACGCTTCGGCCACGATGGTCGCGGAGGCGTGGGGAATCACCGACGAGGATCGGTTGCTGCACGTCTTGCCGCTGCACCATGTCCACGGGCTGGTCGTCGCTCTGCTCGGCATCCTCGCGGTCGGCGGATCGGTTTCCTTCGCCCCTTCCGTCGATCCGAGCACGGTGGCGACGCAGGCTCGTGAGTGCTCGCTCCTGTTCGGGGTGCCAACGATGTACTCGCGCCTCGCGCGTGCTGGCCAGGTGGGGGAACTCGCATCGTTGCGACTCGCAATCTGTGGGTCGGCTCCGCTCGACCGGAGCCTGGCAGCATCGTTGGCTGACGATGGTGTGCCCATCCTCGAGCGATACGGGATGACCGAGACCTGTCTGACCCTCACGCAGCCGGTCGATGGTGTCCGAATCCCCGGAACGGTGGGTGGGCCGTTCCCGGGGGTCGAGACTCGCATCGTCGATGGTGAACTCCACGTCAAAACTCCTGCCCTCGCGGCCGGGATCTTCGGATCGAGTGGTGGTCTCCCTTCCACTCCAGATGGCTGGTTCGCTACTGGTGATTTGGCAGTGCTCGAGGACGGCGCGTTCCGCATCGTGGGTCGACGGTCGAACCTGATCATCTCCGGCGGCTACAACGTCCAGCCCGAAGCCGTGGAAGCCGTGGCGCTCGAATGTGCCGGAGTGGTCGGAGTGTTGGTGCGAGGTGAGCCCGATGCTGATCTCGGCGAGGCGGTCGTGGCACTCGTGGTTGGCGACGCTGACCTCACGACATCGAAGGTTGCTGCGTACTTGGCCGATCGTCTCCCTCGGTACGTCTGCCCGCGGCGGATCGAGCTCGTCGACGAACTGCCGCGGAATGAGATGGGGAAACTCCTCCGTGGCTGAGCGACGTCCACCTGCGGACCTCGCGCTCGAATCCGCACTCCAGTTACCACCCGGTTCGGTCATCGTTGGGATCGACGAGGTCGGTCGGGGAGCGTGGGCAGGACCGATGGTCGTTGGAGCCGTCGCCGTGACGTGGCCTCTGCGGAGCGCTCCTCACGGCGTGGCCGATTCAAAACTGCTCTCCCCTCCTCGTCGTCGCTCGATGCTGGTCCCAATTCGCGAGTGGGCAACTGCGACGTCGACCGGTTGGGTGTCTGCCGAAGAGTGCGACGACCTCGGGATGACCGAAGCAACGGCGATCGCTGCCTTTCGGGCACTCGGCGGACTCGGTCTGACAACTCAACTCTCCGTCGTGATCGTCGATGGCGTCGTGAATCCCTTCGCCCATCGAGATGAACTCGACGCGTTTGGGAAGCCAGCAGTGGTCACGAAGGCGAAAGCTGACCGGACGAGTGCACTAGTTGCGGCGGCGTCCATCGTGGCCAAGGTGACTCGAGATGACCACATGGTGGCTATTGACCCATCATTTCCCGCCTATGGATTCGCCTCGAACAAGGGGTACCCGTCGCCCGAACACCGGTGCGCACTGCTCGGGTACGGCCTCACGAGTGAGCATCGCCGGAGTTGGCGATTTCGCGAGGAATGGGTGATTGGCGGCCCTCGGTGAAGTGGGCTCACCGAGGTGGCGGTAACCGGCCGCGCTCATCGTCACCTCGTGGTGGAACACCTGTGAATGCTGAGATCTTGCGGCTGGACATTCACACAGTGGTCAGATACCCTTCACCAAGAGCTCAATCAGGGCTCTATCCATGAGGTGTCGATGCGTGGCATCGGCACGGGGAGGCAACAATATGCGGATCAACCGCTTCAAGCGCCTCATGATGGCGGGGGTCGGCGCTTCTGCGCTGGTTGCCTCGGCTGTCACGGGGACGCTCGGATCGGGCGCAAGCACCGTGAGGGCCCACGCGGCCACTACGACGCTTACCGTCCCGTGGAGCCCTGGCTCGGTTCCGACCAGTGTGCTGCCGTTCTACACGGGTGCACAGTGCACCACGACCAACATTGACTACTGGAACCTCATGTACCGGCCTGGGTACTGGTTCGGTCTCGGTAGCAGCATCTCCGAGCAGTCAGCGATTTCGTCGCTGAACGAGCCGGTGTACTCGACGTCGAACGGTGACACGGTGGTGACCATCTCGACGAAGAACTGGAAGTGGACGTCGTCCAATGCGACGAGACTCAACGCCAGCAACTCGGAGACCCTGGACGCCCAGGACGTCATCTTCTGGCTCAACATGGACAAGGCACAGAGCAAGCAGGGTGCGAACGCTGCCTGTGGTTACGTGCCGGGAATGGGTATTCCCGACCAGGTCAAGAGCGTGAGCGCTCCTAATGGCTTGACGGGCAGCACCGTCGTCATCACCTTCAATGGCCTTGAGAGCCACTCCTGGCTGACGAACAACGAGCTGTCGCAGATCCAGCCCATGCCCACGGTCTGGGACACGACCGATGGCTCCAGCAACGGTGGGTGCTCCACTGAGGCGTGGAGTGCCGTTGCGACTGACGGGTCCGACCAGTGCTCGAACGTGTTCAATTACTTGAGCAACTTGAATATCAACGACTCGAAGTGGCAGTGGAGCGATGGCCCCTACCGACAGGCCTACGCCGACCTCTCGCAGGGTCAGCCAGACGGCAACGACGAGCAGGTTGCGAACACGAACTACGGTGGCCCGGTGAAGCCTTCTGGCGTGCTCACCATCGTCTACAAGCCCTACGCGACGACCCAAGCGGAGATCGCCGACCTCCAGGCCGGCAAGCTCGACTCGGGCTACGTGGAGCCGACGAATGTGACCAAGGCTCCGGCCCCAGGTCAGGCGGGCACCAACTTGCTGCCGCACCTCACCAACTTCAAGACGGTGGGATCGGTGACGTGGGGTGTGTTCTACTGGATGTTCAACTTCGGGAACCACTACTCGACCTCCCCCTCAACGGCTCCGTGGGTGAACTTGGTCAACCAGCAGTACATCCGTGCCGCCCTCCAGGAGTCTGAGAACCAAGCGCAGATCATCAAGACGGTGGACAACGGCTACGGCGTGGCAACCGATTCGGCGATTCCTTCGCTGCCTGCGGCTGACGCTGCAAGCTTCGGCACTGTGGTGAACCACTACACGTTCTCCAACACGGCAGCCAAGGCGCTCCTCGCTTCGCACGGTTGGAAGACCAGCGTTTCCCCAGCGGTGTGCAACATCACCAACTGTGGTACATCGTCTTACCCGATCGCCAAGGGCACCAAGCTCACCTTGCAGGTCCTCGCACCGAGTGGTGACACCGCGGAGACCAACTTCGTGAACAACGTGGTCGCTTCGGCGAAGGCGTCGGGCATCGGCCTCACGGCGAAGTTCGAGAAGGCAACCTCAGTTCAGGCTGCGTGCTTCGGCGGTGCCGCTGCATGGCAGATCTGCGCCTACGGTGGCTGGATCTACGCCCCGGACTACTACCCCTCCGGTGAGGTCCTCTTCGCTGCTGGCTCGGGCTCGAACTCCGGTGGCTACGACAGCTCCGAGATGAACGGTCTCGTGCAGGCGACCACGAACAAGGGCAACATCGGCCTTGGTGAGAACAACCCGACCTACGGCACGTCGTTCGCTCAGTTCACCGCTGACGACCTGCCGTTCCTCTGGACTCCGACGCCAACTGGCTTCGGTGAGGTGCTGAAGACCATCACGGGTGCGCAGGCTCCGAACCCGCTCGGTGACTTCAACCCTGAGTACATCACGTCGATCTAGGTCGACGCTGGACCGAACTGAACGGTTCAAGAACGGAGAGCCCCTCGCCTTCGGGCGGGGGGCTCTCCTTCGTTCATCGCCCGGATATGGGAAACCGCCCGAGGGGCTCATCCGATAGGGTCGCACCGTGACGATTGTGCAGATGGGGCCAAAGAGTTCAGGGTTCCACATCGTCAGGCGGTTGGGATTGCAGTGAAGGCGTCCTCCATTGGGAGCGGGAAGTGACGCTCGCAACTTCCCTGAGCATCGCAGCGGCAACGGTCGCTTGCGTCGTCTCTGGTCGGCGCTGGATTTTGGCCAGTGCCCTCGAGGACTGCGCGCCGGGAGCGCTGCGCCGCATCTACGCCAAGTGGGCATTCCCCCCCGCTCCCGCAGCGAACGCCGTTGCGCATCGTCATGGGATGGCCGGGCGCCTGATGATGCTCCCTTTCAAGCAAGCCAGCCAAATCGGTGAGCGACGCATCGGCGGTCAACGAGGGTTGGCCTCGGGGAACGTCGTTGAACTCCATGCGCCGATCTCGCTCTCGGTGGTCGCTGGGATCTTCGGCATCCTCGCGATCGTGAGTCGTGCGGTGCCGGTGCTCTTCGTGATCGGCGTCGCCTACGCAGTGGTCTTCCCCTATGGGATGAAGATCGATCGCCGTCAGATCCTCCCGTCGACGAACGCATGGATCGCCCCCCTCACGGCCTTGTCGGCCGTCGTAGGAGCAGGCACAGCAGCGATCGCGTGGATCGCCTTAGGGCACGGGCTCGTGGTGCTCACGTGTGCAATCGTGCTCATTCCCGTCGATGTCTCGATCGCGATCAGGATGCTGCTCCCCCTGCGACGGAAATTCCTCGCTCGGGCATTAGCGAAGCGCGTGGGCGAGAGCGCCGTCCGGGGTGTCATCGTTCTCGCCTCGTCGGGGCGTGCAGTGCTCGTCGAGTCGATCGCACGGCATCTCGAGATCGCGCGTGAGGTTTCCAGTGGGAGTGTGTCGGGTGTGTGGACGGCGGCCGCCGTCGCCATGGACTCTGCGAGTGCTGCGATCGTGGTGGGCGTCAGCCCAGACCAGGGTCAGGAGCTCGCGGTGGTCGTGCCTGCCGGCACCGTTGAGGCGGTCATCGTTGGCCACGTCGACCAGGGGGAGTGGGAGCACCTTCACACGGCGCTCCGGAGGCTCGTCGACTCTCGAGCACTCCAAGGGCCCGTCGTCGCGCTCAATGCCCCCGGAATCGACGCCGGACTTCGGGCCGAGATCGAGGCGCTCGGTGTTCGCTGGGTCAGCGTCGGTCCCGGCGCTGCTCACGAGGTCGCGGTGGCTGTTGAGGGGGGTCACTGGGAGATCCAAGGGAGAGGCCGGCTGCAGGAGACCCTCGAGCCCATTGATGGTTGGATCCCAGAAGAGGTAGGAATCGTCGCAGCCACCGTGATCGAGTGGGGTGGAGGTTTCGAGGCACGAGGTCGCGTGGTTCGGCCAGAACTCCTCGTCGGGCGATGGAGCGTGCGAACCTCGTCATCCGGCGTCACGGTGATGGTGGCCAGTGACGATGTCGATCGACGAGCGCTCGTCTCGGCGTTGACGACCTTCGACGCCCTCAAGGTGGATGGATCGAAGTTCGTCGTGACCTCGGGCCTCAGTGGCACCGATGGCGTCACCCGAGCCACGAACTACGAACTCGGTGCCCGAGTCGGACAACTCGGTGCAGAGCTCATCGTGGTCGGCCGGGAGGGCCTCCAGAGTCTCTGCAACGGCATTGGCCATGACGCCCGTCGGTTCGACCGATTCGACGACGCAGTCGCATGGGCGGCGGCAACCCTGCGCACCGGTGATGCCGTGCTGTACCTCGGGCATCGGAAGAGCAACGTTCCCTAACGAGCGAGCGTCAGCACTTGTTCGGCGAGCGAAGACGATGTCCTGAGCGGTCACCTCTCGTGCGTGGTATCAATGGGCACCCGTTATAGTCGAAGGGTGGCATTGCTCGAAGTCAATGAATTGCAGACCTCCTACTCGATGCGCGACACGGTGGTCGCCGCTGTCGACGGCGTATCCTTCTCAATTGACGCTGGCGAGTGCTTGGGTGTCGTCGGGGAATCCGGCTGCGGCAAGAGCACGATTGGCATGTCGATCATGCGACTCCTCGCCGCGAACGGATCGGTGAGCAAGGGATCGATTCTCCTCGATGGGCGCGATCTCGTCACGCTTTCTGAGCGTCAAATGCAGGGAGTGCGAGGGAACGACATCGCCCTGATTCCTCAGGACCCGATGACCTCACTGAACCCCGTGATGCGCATTGGTCGCCAGATCGCCGAAGGGGTCATGATCCACCGCAAGGCGTCGAAGGCTGAGGCGTACGCGAGGGCAATTGAAGTCCTCAAGATGGTGCAGATGCCGAATCCTGAGCAGCGGATGGATCAGTACCCATTCCAGCTCTCCGGTGGCCTCCGCCAGCGGGTGATGATTGCGATGGCGCTCGTGTGTGAGCCGAAGTTGCTCATCGCTGATGAGCCGACGACCGCCCTCGACGTCACCATCCAGGCGCAAATTCTCGATGTCTTGGATGGTCTGCGTTCGGAGTTCGGAATGGCCACCATGCTGATCACCCACGACATGGGCGTCATCGCTGGTCGAACCGATCGCGTCGTCGTGATGTACGCAGGCCGCAAAATCGAGGAGGGTGCAACTCGAGCGGTCTTCGAAGAGATGCGGCATCCGTACACGAGGGCGCTGCTGGCGGCAGTGCCGAAGGTTGACGGAGCGACGTCTGAGCGCTTGCTCTCAATCCCCGGGCTTCCACCTGATCTGTCGAAGCCGATCTCCGGCTGTCGCTTCGCCCCACGCTGCACCTCGGTCACCGACCATTGCCGAACAGCTGAGCCATCGTTGAGCTCCGATGCCGACGATGGGCATTACTACGCGTGCTTCAACCCCGGTCGCGGACCAGTGGCCGTCACCGTGCGGTCATCCGTGGCTGAGCAGACCGCTGCTCCTGCCCCGGTTGCGATGGCGGAACCGCTCCTCGACGTCGTGGAGTTGACGAAGGAATTCCCCCTGAAGTCGAACAAGTTGTTCGACCGAGAGAAGCGAATCGTCAGTGCAGTTGCAGGAGTGTCGTTCCACATTCGAGCGGGTGAGGCGTTTGGCCTCGTTGGTGAATCGGGATGTGGGAAAACGACGATCGGTCGATTGCTCGTGGGTCTTGAGACGCCGACTTCGGGGGCGATCACCTTCGATGGGGACGCTGTGGTGAACGATGAGCAGAAGTTGCGCTTGGAGCGCGCCAAGGTTCGTCAGATGATCTTCCAGGATCCGTACGCCTCACTGAATCCGCGCAAGCAGGTGCGGGAGATTCTCGCTGAACCGTTGAGCATCCAGGGCTTCGCGAAGCCGCAGATCGATGCTCGTCTCCGTGAGCTGCTCGGTGAGGTGGGCCTCTCGGCCGACGTGCTGTCTCGCTATCCGCATGAGTTCTCAGGCGGTCAGCGGCAGCGTCTTGGTTTCGCTCGAGCGCTCGCAGTGGAGCCCCGACTGGTGATCGCCGACGAGCCGGTATCTGCACTCGATGTGTCGATTCAGGCGCAAATCTTGAACATGATGCAGGACTTGCGGACGAATCACAACCTCTCCTATCTCTTCATCAGCCACGACCTAGCCGTCGTCCGCTACATCGCCGACCGCATTGGCGTGATGTACCTCGGCAAATTGGTCGAGGTGGGTCCCTCTGCCGAAGTCTTCGCTCAGCCGGCGCATCACTACACTCGTGGGTTGCTCAGCTCGGTTCCGATCCCTGACGTCGATGCCCCTCTCCGCGGAGAGCACCGCATCACGGGTGAAATTCCGAGCCCGGTCAACCCGCCTTCTGGCTGCAGGTTCCGGACGCGATGCCCAGCTGCAGATGATCGTTGCGCCAACGAAGAACCCACCATGGAAGCCGTGGCGGGTCTCGGAGCGGAGCACCTCGTCGCCTGTCATCACCCGCTTCGGGCAACGGTCCAGCTCCGGTCGACGGTGGCAGCATCATGATGGCGACGGGCGCGGGCACGGCAGGAACGATGATGCACGAACACCACGAAGGGCCGGCAACGTGAAGTACTTCCTCTCGAGATTCTTCCAAGGCATCGTCACCCTCTTCGGTGTGACCCTGATCACGTTCATTCTGCCGAGCACCTTCGGTCAAGGTGCGTACTCCTTGGCAGTGCAGGTCAACGGTCCACGATCAACCCGCGTCGAGAATCTCGAGTGGATTCATAAGGTCGGGCTCGATCAGCCGGTCATGGTGCAGTACTGGCACTGGTTAATCGCCGCACTCCACGGGGACTTCGGCTACGCGTACGGGAGCTCGCACCTCGGGCATCTGGTCACCGTCTCCACCGTGCTGAGCGGCGCCACGTGGCGGTCGATTTGGCTCACGTTGATCCCGACGATCATCTCGCTCATCGTCGCGATTCCGATCGGGTTGACCCAAGCGACGAGGCGCAATCGGCCCTACGACCACATCATGACGACCATCGTCTACGTCCTCTACTCAACGCCAGCGGTGCTCGTGTGCATCATCTTGCAGTTCTACTTAGCGGTGGAGCTCCACATTGGAACCCCAACCATTGACTCGCTCGCCCAGCAAGTCTCGCCGTCGGCGTTCCCAGGCTGGATGATCGCCCACGCGGATCAGTTCCTCCTCCCGTTCCTCGCCATCATCGCCCTCTCGATTGGAGGGCTCAGCCGTTTCATGCGGAGTTCGGCGCTCGACACGTTGGTGCAAGATCACGTCCGTACCGCTCGTGCCAAGGGTGCGAGCTCACGGAGGGTCTTGTTCCGCCACGTTCTCCGCCCGTCGATCATTCCGCTGATCACGATCCTCGGCCTCTCGGTGCCAGGGATCATCGGCGGGGCATTGATCGTTGAGAACGTCTTCAACTACCCCGGCATGGGCGTCCTCGCCGTCCAATCGGTGACGATTAACGACATCCGGGTGGTCATGGCGATCACCGTGTTCACCGCGGTGCTGACGGTGCTCGGAAACCTCCTCGCTGACGTCATGGTGGCAGTCGCAGACCCGAGGGTCCGACTGGGCGGAGGGAGGTAGTTCGATGGTTGAGCCGAACGACGTGTCCAATGAAGTCGGAGTTCCTGATGGTGGTGCAATTCGGGCCGAGGCAATTCACCTCGCCCATGACGCTGCCCCTGCAGGTGGTGAGGTCTCTGGTCACCAATCGATGATTCGCCAGATGGCCAGAGTGTTCTTGCAGAATAAACTGGCCGTTGCCTCACTGATCTTCATTGTGGTGCTCATCGTGATGGCGGTCATCGTTCCGCTCTTCACACCGAGTAGCTACTGGAGCGACTACGTGATCAACACCACGGGATCGTGCTGGCAGGGTCAGCCCTACGGCTCCCTTGGCAACGCCCAGCCCTCTGCGCACAACATCCTCGGTTGTACTGGCGGGTTGGACAACTTCTCGCTCCTGTTCTACGCAGCTCGGTACTCGTTGGCGATCGGATTCCTCTCAGCGTTCATCACGATGACCGTGGGCGTCGCCTACGGCATTTTCGCCGGATTCCGTGGCGGGAAGATCGACACCATCATGATGCGGATCATCGACGTCGCACTGTCGATTCCTGGCCTCTACCTCCTGATCTTGGTCGTCGTCCTCTTCGGACAAACTTTGACCGCCCTCACCTGCGTCATTGGGTTCACCGCATGGTTCGGGATCTCTCGACTCATGCGGTCAGAGGCTCAGGTGCTCCGTGAGCGGGAGTACGTCCAAGCGGCGACCACGATGGGTTCGACGAAGCGTCGGATCATGTGGCGGCACATCCTTCCGAACACCATGTCCGTCATGGTGACCGCAGGAACCTTCGCCCTCGGAGATGCCGTGCTGGCGCTCTCATCGATCAGCTACCTCGGACTGGGGTTGAAGCCACCAGAATTCGACTGGGGTTCGATGATTCAGAACGCCACGACCTACTTCGAGCAGGGCTACTGGTGGACGCTGTGGCCGGTCGGCATCATCTTCATCTTGTTCGTGCTCTCGACGAACTACATCGGCGACGCGCTCCGTGACGCGTTCGAGGTCCGACTCCAAGAGCGCTGAGCAGATGGCCAGCTTCGCTTCAACGAGCAGTGGTCCTCGCGAGCAACGCCGTTCGCAGGACGCACCTGCCTCGCAATCGACCCCTGGATGGCCATGGAGGCTCGCGGTCTCCTAGCGATGCTGCTCTGTGCCAGCGCCGAGTTCGTGGCGGAGCGCTCCAGCGAGATCGGGCTCAGCGAACGTGAATCCAGCGTCGAGGAGGGCGTTCGGGAGCACGCGTTGGCTGGCGAGCAGCGCGGTCGACGCCAGTTCACTCCCCAGAGCGATCTTCAGGGCGAACGGAGGAACCGCCGCGAGCGCTGGCCGATGCAGCGAGCGGGCGAGCGTCGTCGTGAACTCGGCGTTGGTCACCGGCGTTGGTGCGGTGAGGTTGACGGGACCAGAGAGGGTCTCGTCGGCGATGATCCACTCCACCGCACGGATCCAATCGGTCAAGCCAATCCAACTCATCGATTGGGTGCCGCGGCCCAGTCGACCGCCCAGGCCAGCATTGAAGAGGGGGAGTTGCCTCTTCAGCGCACCCCCTCGAGGGGTGAGCACAATTCCGGTCCTCAGCAGCACGGTCCGGACACCAGCATCACGCGCTGCTGCCTCCCAGGCAGCGCAGACGTCGGCGAGGAAGTCGTGGCCAACGGCTCCTCGTTCATCGACGTCGGTTGCACCGGTGTCGCCGTAGAAGCCGATTGCCGACCCGGAGAGGAACACTCCTGGAGGAGTTGCTAGCTGAGCGATCGTCGTCGCCAGCAGCTCGGTGAACACCGTTCGGCTCTCGAGGATCTCCTGCTTGCGTGCTGGGCTCCAGCGTCGATCGGCGATGCCTGCACCGGCGAGGTGGATGACGGCATCGACGTGGCCGAGGGTGTCGAGGGCGTCTCGATCGATCCACCGGTGTCCGAGATCGACGGCGACGTCGCCGTTGGTGCACGGAGTCGAGGAGCGGATCAGCCGGGCGACGTGTACGCCGTTGGCTTGGGCAGCGTCGCTGAGCGCGCTGCCGAGGAGGCCTGAGCTTCCGGAGATGAGGTAGGTGGTCATACTGGCTGCCCTCCAGTCCTCGATCGGTCGAGGACGGCGTTGATCAAGGTGGCGAAGTGGTCGGGGTGGGAGACGTGCGCGCCGTGGCCAGCATCGTCAATCGTCATGGTGGTGGCCGTCGGCACGGTTGCACCGAGGTGGGCAACTGCCTCTCGGTGGTGGGCGATCGACTTCTCGCCACCAACGCCGAAGAGCACGGGGACGCTGAGGGTGGTTGGGTCGAACGAGAGCGATCGGATGGCAATGAGGTCTTGGACGAGCGCGGGCCCATCAGCCCGACGATCCTCCTGTGCGCCCTCCTGCAGGCGCTCCCAGGCTGCGGTCCCCATCATCCTGCGGAAGAAGTTCTCGGCTTCGACCCCTGGATCGGGATCGAGCGCTGGCCACTCGCCGCTGCCGAGGCGGTGGAAGCCGAGCCACGGCATGGGCGGCTCGTAGGCGCCGATGGAGAGGAAGCGTTCGGGGCGATCGAGTGCTGCTGCTTGGACGATGTCGCCTCCGAAGCTGTGGCCAAT
>Ga0164297_10001320_pt1 | contig 26683 bp, 26 predicted proteins | sample GEODES058metaG_FD_113539 | JGI IMG/M metagenome (GOLD analysis project Ga0164297, IMG submission 113539) | Dystrophic lake water microbial communities from Trout Bog Lake, Wisconsin, USA - GEODES058 metaG | ecosystem: Environmental > Aquatic > Freshwater > Lake | place: USA: Trout Bog Lake... | reverse complement strand
TTGATCCTGGAAAACAATTCTTCATGGCATTTCATCATCACGATCATTTCTTCGATCACGTTGGTCGAATTATTGATGATAGCTGCCATGTTCTCTTCGTCCTCTTTCAATTTCTTTTTGAGCAGGGCCATCACCAGTTCGTTTTTATCCTTAAAAAACTGGTAGATCGTTTTCTTGGACATACCCAGGTGTTTTGCGATATCGTCCATCGTTACGCTTTTGATGCCACTTCGTAAAAAGAGATCCTCGCCACCTGAAATTATCCGCTCTATTTGACTATTTGACATAACGATTCAAAACTATGGAAACATTTTTTGAATTTATAGTTTCCATTGGGATATGGTAATTTAATGACAAATCCATGTCAAAGACCCCACCCTATTTCAATGCCGCAACGATTTGTTACCTTTGCACAAAATTGATATATGTCGCTTTCCCCACTCTCAGCAATATCCCCTATAGATGGTCGCTACCGAAATGCTACCGCAAAACTTGCCGATTACTTTTCGGAATATGCACTGATCAAATACCGTGTTTTCGTGGAGATAGAATATTTTATCGCGCTTTACGAATTCCCTTTGCCCCAGTTGCAAGATTTTGACCATCATGTATCAGGAAAGTTACGCGCCATTTATCAAAATTTTTCGGAAGACGACGCACAAAGCATCAAGGATATTGAGAAGATCACCAACCACGATGTTAAAGCCGTAGAATATTTTATTAAGAAAGAATTTGACAAACTGGGTTTGGAAAAATACAAGGAGTTTATCCATTTTGGTTTAACCTCGCAGGATATCAATAATACCACTATCCCCTATACCTTTAAACTGGCGATCAACGAAACTTACCTGCCTGCTGTAAACGAACTTTTGGATCAGCTAAAAGCCTATGCCGCTGAATGGGCTGATCTGCCCATGCTGGCACACACTCACGGGCAACCGGCTTCGCCTACACGCTTGGGTAAAGAGATACAGGTTTTTGTAGAGCGGCTGGACGGTCAGCTTAATTTGCTGAAGCAAATACCCTATTCCGCAAAATTTGGCGGGGCCACTGGTAATTTTAACGCACATCATGTGGCTTATCCTGGTATTGACTGGAAACAATTCGGTAATCATTTTGTAAATGATATCCTGGGACTGAGCCGTTCGCAATTTACCACGCAGATCGAACACTACGATAATTTTGCGGCACAATGTGATGCTTTGAAACGCGTCAATACCATCCTGATCGACCTCGACAGGGATATCTGGACCTATATTTCAATGAACTACTTCAAACAAAAGATCAAAGCTGGCGAAGTAGGTTCATCGGCCATGCCGCACAAAGTAAACCCAATCGATTTTGAGAATTCTGAAGGTAATCTGGGTATCGCCAATGCTTTGTTTGAGCATTTAGCCGCCAAATTGCCGGTGTCACGTTTACAGCGCGACCTGACAGACTCTACTGTACTGCGCAACATTGGTGTGCCGATAGCGCATAGTTTGATCGCGATCAAATCGACCCTGAAAGGCTTGAGCAAACTGTTATTGAACGAACCGGTGATCACTGCTCACCTTGAAGCCAATTGGGCCGTAGTTGCCGAAGCGATACAAACGATACTACGCCGCGAAGGCTATCCAAACCCCTACGAGGCCCTTAAAGAATTAACCCGCACCAACGCGACCATCAATACCCAAACGATCTCTGAATTTGTGGAGACGCTGGCCGTGAGTGATGCAGTTAAAGCCGAGATCAGGCAGGTTAGCCCGTATAATTATACCGGTATTTAGGTCACAGATTTAGGGTGATTTTGATGATTGCACAGATTTGACTGTCCATTATGCTAATGACCAATGACGCTTTTTTTTTAGAATCACAGATTTAGAGTGATTTTGATGATTGCACAGATTTGACTGTCGCTTTTACAAAGGACAAATGACGCTTTTTTTTAGAATCACAGATTTAGAGTGATTTTGATGATTGCACAGATTTGGCTGTCGCTTTTACAAAGGACAAATGACCAATGACCAATGACAAATGACGAATGACGAATGACGAATGACAAATGACAAATGACAAATGACAAATGACAAATGCCCAATGACGCGCAGTAAATGCCCAAAACGTCACAAGCCCGTCAAAACTGATGGCGTACTGCTGTAAAGTCAAAAAGCTGTATAACTTTGTCTTTTAAATTTAATTAGCGCCAGATGAATATCAACGTATATACTGAATCGACACCCAACCCTGCAACCATGAAGTTCATTGTGAACAAGTTGCTGATCAATGGTAGTGTTGATTATCCGACTAAAGAAAGTGCCGAAAGTTCACCTTTCGCCAAAGAGTTATATAAATTTTCATTTGTTAACGGGGTGTTTTTCGCCAGCAATTTCGTTACGGTTACAAAAACTGAAGGAACTGAGTGGAATGACGTTGAGCCAATATTGAAAGAATTTGTTAAAGGTGCCGTTGAATCTGAATTAAAGGCCCAGGTAGAGGAAAAAGCTGATGTAGTATTTGAAGGAACGGACGCCGAGATCAAAATTCAGCAAATACTGGAAGATTATGTTCGCCCGGCTGTTGAGCAGGACGGTGGTGCCATTGCCTATAAATCATTTACCGAGGGTGTGGTAACCGTTGAATTGCGCGGCTCTTGCAGCGGATGTCCTTCCAGTACGGTTACTTTGAAAGCAGGGATTGAAGCTCTTTTGAAAAGAATGGTTCCTGAAGTGACAGAAGTGGTATCAGAGGCGCTGTAATTTTTTACCGCGCCGATTCTGGCCGGTAATTCCTTAAAAGTATTTCTGGATCATCGTAAGCATTTCCTGTGTGATCTTACCGTTGGTGGCTAGCAATTGACGTGAATTGATCACTTCGTTCTCACCCTTAAAATTAACAACATCGCCCCCCGCTTGTTTCACGATAACTACGCCTGCGGCAATATCCCAGGCATTGAGGTTATACTCATAAAATGCTTCGAAACGCCCGCAAGCGGTGTATGCCAGGTCGACTGCCGCTGAGCCTAAGCGGCGCAAACCATGGCAGCTGCGCATCAGTTCAGTAAATAATTCGATATAGGCTGCCTGTTTTTCGAAATCATAGTAAGGGAAACCGGTTGCTACCAGGCTGCCCGCCAGGGTAGGTATATGACTTACTTTGATCTCGTTCCCATTAAGGTAAGCAGGAGTCTCAATGCTGGCATAAAAACACTCATCGAGGTTGATCTCGTACACTACCCCTGCAACCAATTCGTCGTATTCCTGCAAAGCAATACTCACTGAATACGTAGGCACCCCATGAATAAAATTGGTAGTACCATCCAATGGATCGATGATCCAGTTAAAACGTTCACCCCGTTTGGTGGTCGTTTTTTCCTCGGTGATAAAACCGCTTTCAGGTAATATTTTTTCAAGGCCGGATACAATGAGTCGCTCGGCACCTTTATCTACATAAGAAACCAGGTCGTTTAGCCCTTTATATTCAATTTTGGCAGGATCGAAATTTAGCCGTTCGCGTCGGATAAATTCGCCGGCCTCTTTAGAAATTTCGACTACCTGTTCGGTTAGAAGTTCCAGATTCATGATGACGTAAAGATAAACTGAAAGAAAACAGTTTATGGATAAAAAAACTGGCAAAAAACAAACTCAATGCGGCTGTAATGCGAGAAATATCCGGATTTAAATGCAGCTTCTCGATCAAAAACCTTATAACAGCCAGGTTGGCAAAATACCCTACTATGGCAACCGACGCAAAACGTATGAATTGTTTTGAAGGATGCGTTTGCGATTGGTAGAATACCAAATACCGGGTTATAAAAAAATTGACCACCACACCCAGAAAAAATGAGATGGCCAAACACAAAGTATAATTGCTGAAGGAAAATGAACCAAATAGATATGATTTCCGATCAAGTAAATAATGATTCAGGATATAAAAGGCCGCTACGTCCACCAGGAATGCGGTTCCGGCCGAAAAAACAAAGCGTATCACTTCGTTGCCCGCCAACTTTGCGGTAAATGATCTATCATCCATTAGCCGGAATATTTTTGTTGGAGCGCAATGCCGGAGCGATCAGTACGGCACCACCAATTACCAGCAATACCGATATTAGTTCGGCCTGTGTAAATGGGATACCAGCTACGTGGTATTTGGTATTGACACGTATCAACTCAATGAAGAAACGTTCAACACCGGCAAATATCATGTAAATACCAAAAAGCACACCCGGTAATTTCACTTTAGGGCGAATCTTCCAAATGATAAAAAACAGTATCAAACAAACTACAGTTTCATAAAACGGTGTAGGATAAACTGGCTGTAATAGTTCGTTACAATATTTAAAACCGGGGCAACCGGGTATCGGCACGCCTTCGCCGTTTACATTGTGCGGGTAGTTGAAGCTCCACATCCAATCAGGCAGCCAGCTAAGCCAGTGAGGCTTAGGGTGCAAATTCACTATACCCCAATCACCATCGCCGGCCATCTGGCAACCTATCCGGCCAACAGCGTATGCTAACATCATGCCGGGGGCACCAATATCCAGCATGGTCAATGGCTTTATTCCATGTTTGTTGGCGTAATAAAGTACTGCCGCACCACCGCATATCAAACCGCCATAAAACGTTAATCCGGCAAAGCCAATCAGCATACCTACCGGATCTTTCATGAAATCGTCCCAATTTTCGAGGGCGTTAAAGACCTTTGCGCCAATAAAACCGGCAATTGCAGCCCAAAGCAGGATATTACCCATTAATTCATAGGGGTGTACCGTAATTTCCTGTTCTTTAGGCTCTGGTAGTTGTACTTTTTTCTTTTCGTAATAGGCCCAATAGGCGAACAGCCCGGCACCAATTATACCTCCCGCCCAGTTTCCCCGCCATGAAAGTAAAAATGTTTGTGTATCGTTGATCAGTTCCTGGTAACGAAGCGCCATATCAACCAACTTGTATCCAAGTATAAAACCGAACATACCATTGAGCACAATTTCATCGATAGATGCAGGCTGACCAATTATGATAGTTTTTTGGAACGAATGAATGACACCCAGCTTTTCTTTTCTTTTAAACTCTTCGTTAAAGGCCCAATAGCCTGCGAAAAATGCAAAGGCAACGAAAAGCCCGAATGAATTGATGGGAAGAGGTATATTCCAGCCTGTGAAATATTGGATGAGTGAGCTTAGCGTAGGAAACATCGGGTGTTTTTGCTGGGATTTCTTAAAATTAATGAACCAAAATTTCTTCTGCTTCGGTTATATCAACGTCGCCCTCAGGCGAAATATTGGTGAGTTGAACTTTTTTCATTTCATTTACCAATACCGGATCATATTTGGCTCTCACTTTAACATAATTACGGGTAAAACCATGCATATATCCGTCTTTGATATCCGCTTCAAACAGTACTTCAGCGGCTTTATTCAGCTGAGAATCGTAAAATCCACGCCGTTTTTTTTCTGAAAGGATGTGCAACATTTTGCTTCTGTCTGCACGCGCTGAACCGGGTACCGAGCCAGGCATCTCAGCAGCTGGCGTATTTTCTCGTTCCGAATAGGTAAACACATGCAGGTAGGAAATATCCAGTTCGTTCAGGAAGTTATAGGTATCTAAAAAGTCTTCCCTGCTCTCTCCCGGAAACCCAACAATTACATCGACACCGATACAGCAATCGGGCATCAATTGCTTTATTTTGGCAACGCGATCGGCATAAAGCTCGCGCTTATATCGCCTGCGCATTAATCCCAGTATTTTGTTTGAGCCTGACTGTAAAGGGATATGAAAGTGAGGAACAAAGCGTCTTGATCCGGCTACAAATTCGATCACCTCATCCGAAAGCAGGTTAGGTTCGATAGAAGAAATACGAATACGTTCAAGCCCTTCCACTTTATCCAGCGCCTGTACCAGGTCGAAAAACCGATCCTCCCTTTTGCCATCCCGGATACCAAAATCGCCCAGATTAACACCAGTAAGAACAATTTCTTTAATGCCAGATGCTACAATTTCTTTCGCCTGCTCTATAACATGTTCGATCGTATCGCTCCTGCTGGCCCCGCGTGCCAGGGGAATGGTGCAAAAAGTACAAGAATAATCGCAACCATCCTGAACTTTTAAAAAAGTACGTGTACGATCGCCAAATGAATAGGAAGACACAAATTGATTGACTTCCGAAACAGGCTGATTATAAACCAGCGCCTTCGGGCTTTTGGTCAGATCCTGGATATGATCCACGATCAGAAACTTCTCGGCTGCACCCAAAACCATATCGACACCGGGTATTTCGGCAATTTCCTGCGGCTTAAGCTGGGCATAACATCCCACAATGGTCACATAGGCCGCAGGCGAAATTTTAAGTGCTTCTTTTACAACCTTTCTGCATTTTTTGTCGGCATGTTCGGTTACTGAACAGGTATTGATGACGAAAACATCAGGAGTATCAGTAAAATCGACGGTATCAAAGCCCGCTTTCTGAAAAAGCCGGCCGATCGTCGAGGTTTCCGAATAATTTAGTTTACACCCCAGTGTATAAAATGCAACTTTCTTGTTCATTCTCAGGACGCAAAGTTAGGGTTTTTGCTTTATTGTTGGATTGTTTTATTGTGGTAAGGTGGTAATTGTTTATTCTTTAGATAAACAATCGGTCTAATTGTCTGAACCGCTGATTCGTTTAATTTAGGTGATTTCGTTGATGCCTTAAAGTTATGACAAATGACGAAAGACTAATGACAAATGACTAATTACCAATGACTAATTACCAATGACTAATGACCAATGCCCAATGACTAATGACCAATGACTAATGACCAATGCCCAATGACTCACTCCAGCGATAACTATCATTTTCAAGCCCTATCAGGTCGATCACCCGATTGACGACGGTCATGGCAACATCTTCGATAGTTTTTGGCTGGCTGTAGAAGGAAGGCACTGCCGGGCAAATAATTCCGCCGGCTTCGGTTACGGTCGCCATATTGCGGATGTGGATCAGATTGAAAGGGGTATCCCGGGCAACCAGAATTAATCGGCGTCGTTCCTTAAGTATAACGTCGGCGGCACGGGTAACCAGATCGTCAGATACTCCGCTGGCTATGCGGCCTAGCGTTCCCATCGAACAGGGAATGATAACCATGGTATCGAAACGGGCCGAGCCAGAGGCAAAGGGCGCCATAAAATCTGTTTTTGCGTAGAATTTAACAGGCAATTTTTCAAAATCCCGGTTTCCTAACTCGTATTCCCAAACCTGTTTTGCATTATCTGACATAACAACCGCCAGGTCTCCGATCTGTGCATGCAGCAGCAGTAATTTCTCCAGCAATAATTTGGCATATATTGCTCCACTAGCCCCGGTAACGGCAATAACGATCTTTCTTTTCATTTGCCCGGCAAAGGTAGACATTAAAGTTAAGGGCACAAAAAAGGGCCGAATAACAAGTACTCGACCCTACATCTACCTATGAAAAACATGCCCTGTGAGAGGGCATAGCAAATGTAGAGATACTTTTCTAATTCCTAAACAAAATTTTAATAATTTTTTAATCGTTTTGAAGCAGGTTTTTTTCGATAAGTAGCTGAATGATACCGTCTACCAAACCTACACTGGGCACATAAATATTCTTGATATTGGCCCATTTCATTACCGATAAAAAAATCTCACATGCCGGTATGATCACGTCGGCACGGTCCTGGTTTATGCCCAGTACATTGATGCGATCTTTGAGCGAAAAAGAGTTCAAATAATTGTATAACGACCTTAACTTGAGAAAACTCAGCGGTGCGCCATTTTTCTCTTCCGACATCTTGTAAAGCTTATTGATGTTGCCGCCCGTTCCAATACCACTTACGCTTTTAAACATTTTGGTATTGTCTCTTACAAAATCGCGCATATCCTGCCAGGTTTCGTCTTTATCCTGGTTGTCGAGGATACGGATGGTGCCGATATTAAATGAATGCGATGCCAGCAATTTCCCATTTGAGAATAACGATAATTCGGTACTGCCTCCACCAACATCGATGTATAAGTAATTTTTGCTTTTATCGATGCTCTCTTCCGAGTGATTTGAATAAATGATGCGCGCTTCCTTTTGTCCATTAATGATCTCCAGGTCGATGGACGCCGTGTCTTTAATAGTTTGCACCACCTCCATACCATTCTTAGCCTCACGCATAGCCGAGGTTGCAAACGCCATGTAATCGGTAACTTTATAAACATCCATCAGGTTTCTGAAAGCCTGCATGGTTTTCACCAGGTCGGCCGCTTTTTTTTCAGATAGATTTTGTTGGATAAATGCATCATCGCCCAGGCGCAGGGGTACCCGCACTAGCGTATTCTTTTTAAACGAAATTGAACCGTTATTTTCAATTATATCAGCTATAAGCAATCTTATAGCATTCGAACCTATGTCGATCGCAGCGTATCTCAATTTATATCAGCTTTTATATTTCAGGTAGTTGTATATGTCTATTTGCGCGCGGCTGGGCACATTGCTCCCGGTTTTGTGGTATTTGTTGTTGTTCTGACTATTGATCTCACGCGCCTTGGTATTGTCTTCCAATTGAATATTAATGATATCTCTGATCTCTTTTTTAATTTCGGGATCATATATCGGGAAGCCAACTTCAACCCTATTGTCAATATTCCGGGTCATGAAATCAGCCGAAGTAAGGTAGATCAACTCGTCGCCACCATTGCAATAAATATGTACCCTTGAATGCTCCAAATATTTATCTACAATACTGATCACTTCAATATTCTCACTAAATCCTTTAACCCCAGGAACGAGGCAGCACATTCCTCTGACGATCATTTTTATTTTGACGCCGGCAGTACTTGCCTCGTAAAGTTTAGTGATCAGTTGTTCATCTGCTACACTGTTCATTTTTAAGATCATGTAAGCTGGCTTTCCTGCCGCTGCGTTTTTGATCTCATTGTCTATCAATTTATAAATAGCCGGTCGTGAATCTATTGGCGAAACGATCAGATTTTTGAGCCCTTTGGCCAGGGTATTTTGTTTAAGTGCCTTAAAAACGACAACCAGATCGTCAGTAATCTTTTTATTAGATGTAAACAGGGTATGATCGGCGTATATCTTGGCAGTCTTTTCGTTAAAATTACCAGTTGATAAGCAGGCATAATTAACTGCTTTTCCCTTTTCTGTTCGGGTTACCAGGCAAATTTTCGAATGGACTTTATAGTTAGGGACACCATACAAAACGTTAACTCCACCCTCCTGCAACCTGCTACTATAGGTGATATTGCTTTCTTCATCAAAACGGGCACGCAATTCAACAAGGCAGTTCACAACTTTCCCATTCTTAGCGGCGTTGATCAAAGCATGTATCACGTGCGAATGGTCGGCAAGGCGGTAAAGCGCAATGCAAATTTCTTTTACTTTAGGGTCTATTGCAGCTTCCCTCAGAAAATGGATCACATAATCATAAGATTGATAAGGTGTGCTAACCATATAATCTTTTATTGCGATCATGCTGATCAAACTTTTGCCAAATGACAATCCGGGCAAAGGCATTGGTGGATAAGAAGGATACTCCAGTTCGGGCCTGCCCACATTCGGGAACGAAATGAAATTTTTGAAATTTAGATAACGGTTACCCGGAATTAGATTTTCGGCATGAAGACCCATGCGTTTTACCAGGTAATTAACCATTTCTATAGGCATTTCACTATCGTAAAGTAAGCGCATCGGACGGCCTTTTTTCCGCTTCTGGAGGCTTTTTGACAGGGCATCAATGAATTTATCACTAACTACCTTATCCAGATCAAGTTCAGCATCACGGGTGAGCTGGATCGAATAGGCTTCGATATTGTCATGATCAAAAATAAAGAAGATATCTTCCAGCGAATAGCGGATAATATCGTCGACCAGGATAATAAATTTAAGTTTATTGGTTTCTGGCAATACCAAAAACCGCGATAAACTATCCCTGATCTCTATCAAGGCATAGCGCGATTTTTGATTTTTGGTAAGCTTTACAAAAAAATAAAGTCCCCGGTCGCGCAGTTCCGGGAATGGCTGCGCTTCGTCGAGCATGATCGGCACCAATGTCGCCAATACCCGCTCACGGAAATAATTTTTTACAAACGCACCGCGCGTAACGTTAAGCTGTTTGTCGTTAAGTATGAATATTTTTTCCTCGGCTAGTTGCTTGATGATAATATTCTCGTAAAGGTTGTTAAACTTGCGCTCCTGCCTGATCACAATATTTTTTATCTGGCTCAGAATCTTTTTTGGATTGTAACCCAACACTTCCTTTGCCTTCTCATTAAGGTTGGCAAGACGGCTCATAGTAGCTACCCGAACCCGGTAAAACTCATCCAGATTTGATGAGAAAATGGCAAGGAAACGAACCCGTTCTATTAAGGGGACTGTAGGATCTGATGCTTCATGCAAAACCCTTTCATTAAAATATAACCAACTGATTTCGCGATTAATTAGAGGAATCTTTTTAACATCCATATATAATGGCCTTATTAGGCACTAGTTACAAAACTGCCTATTTATTTGTTAAGATAATATTAAGTAAGCGTTAATTAGTGCTTTTTTTTAGTTGGCTATTGTTGTACCGCTTTTGTTGGTTGAAGTAGTTGTCTCGTTGGCTTTGGGGATGGTTTTACTAGTTGAATAAGTTGATTAGGTTGGAATGGGTTGATTTGGTTAGATTGGGTTGATTTGGTTGGAATGGGTTAATTAGGTTAGAATGGGTTAATTAGATTGAATGGTTTAAGCGATAAACTACTTAACTTAATCAACTAACTCAACTTAATCCAACCTAATCAACTAACTCAACCTAATCCAACCTAATCAACTAATCACAAGTCAACCAACCACCAATTAACTATAATCCTTATGTTTACACTATAAACCACCGCATTATGCCAACATTTGATATCGTAAGTAAAATAGATGGGCAAACATTAGACAATGCCATCAATACCGCAAAAAAAGAAATATTGAACCGGTTCGATTTCCACGACTCAAAAAGCACCATCGAACTTGATAAAAAAAGTAACCTGATAACGATCGTAACTGAAAACGACATGCGTTTGAAGGCCATTAAAGATGCCATCATCAGCAGGATGGTAAAACAAAATATCGACCCCTCAGTATTGGACGATGGCAAGGAACAGTATGCTTCGGGCAATATGATCCGTAAAGAGATCAAGATCAAGGAAGGGCTGGATAAACCGACAGCTTCCAAAGTTGTAAAAAAGATAAAAGATAGCGGTTTAAAGGTTCAAGCCTCCATTATGGACGAACAGGTGCGGGTACAGGCCAAAAAAATCGACGACCTGCAGGCCGTAATTGCTTTATGCCGGAAAGAAGATTTCGGGCAGCCGCTGCAGTATATCAATATGAGAAACTGATCGTCAGATCACTTTCTCGAGCGTCCATCGATGACCGAATGGATCTAATAACTCGCCATGACGGTAACCATAGAAAAAATCCTGCATCGGTGAAATCTCGGTTGCGCCGGCAGCTATTGCTCGTAACATCAGCGCGTCGGGGTCGGCAATGCGAAGGTGTATGCCACAGGTAGTTGCACCTGCGGAGCCAGGGCTCATTTCATTAGCCGAGGGCTTTTCTTCATGAAAACGAAACGCCGAACCTTCTATTTCAAGTTCAGCGATGTGAATACTACCATCATCATTACTGAAACTTCTGTAAACTGTTGCGCCAAAAGCACTCGCATAAAATGCTAATGCAGCTACTCCCTCATCATTTTTGAGGTAGAGCATTGGAATAAATACCGGTTTGTTGTTATCGTTCATATTATCCTGAATGATCGTGCAATATTTTCCAGCCATCTTTGCCTAATACCATCACCAGCGAGTATACACCAGATCGTTCCGGCAGACCATTGCCCGACAAAGTGAATTTGCCGGTAAGTAAGGCATAACGTTTACCAAGCAACGTTATCTGCATATTGCTGTAGGAAAGTTGTTGTTTAGGCATCTTACCGTTAAAATATTTGGTTTCGTACAACTGCCTTATACTGCTCAAACCCACGGGGCCAGTTGGGTACATCATCGTCGACGAATCGGTGTACATTTTCATGAAATTATCCAGGTCGCCCTTATTCCAATCCTTTGCCGAATTGTTCATGGCGGCGATAATGGCCGCGCTGGCTGAATTGTTATTGCTTTCAGTTTGAGCATTTGCCTGAAAAAACAAAGGAGCCAAAAGCAATAATAGGATACTGAACTTTTTGTAGCAATTCATAAAAATGAATATTGATTTGAGCTTGAAACAACTTTCTCAAATTTAAATCAAAATGGCTGGTATTTTTAACAAGAGGCAGGTATTCGAGAATTTTTATTTTTTTTAAAATGTTTTCTCACCTGGTTCGTCTCTACCTTTAAAGGAGATAAAACATTGATCATCGCAACAATGCCACAAGAAAAGCAAAATCATATCATACAGGCTATCAAATCGTATGGTAAGGGATTGCTGGGCTTTATCCGTAAGCGGGTAAAAAGCGATGCCGATGCCGAAGACATCCTGCAGGATGTTTGGTACCAGCTAAGTGCCGTTGTCAATGCCGAACCGATTGAAGAAACCGGAGCCTGGCTATACCGGGTGGCGAGAAACAAGATCATCGATAAGAGCAGAAAAAAAACAGAAGAATTGCTCGATCTGGGTTCGGGTGGAGACGGTGAGGACGACGATGGACCGGATTTTAGAGAAATAATGCTGACCGAAGGTACTACGCCAGAAACAGCATATATCCGGAATCTGTTTTGGGAACAATTATTTCTTGCCCTGGATGAACTGCCGCAGGAACAGCGGGATGTATTTATCTGGCAGGAACTTGATGGAATTCCTTTTAATGAAATAACCGGGCGCACTGGCGAAAACGTGCAAACACTGGTCTCGAGGAAGCGTTATGCCGTTCTTCACCTGCGCAAAAGGCTAAAACAATTGTATGAAGAGTTAACAGACTATTAAAAATTAGAAAAATGAAAAATACAGAATTTGGGGACCAGGCTTTCCGTTATCGGACTGGTTTCAGAAAAAAAATAATATTTATACCTTTTTTGGTGATCGGTGGCCTTGCCTTATTCAGCTACATCGTAATGTTGCTGTGGAACGCGCTGATACCTGATATTTTCCACCTTGGTGTGATCACTTTCTGGCAAGCCGCCGGCTTATTATTACTAAGTAAAATATTATTTGGATTCGGCGCCAAAGGTGGTCGAGGAGGTGCTCCCTGGATGCGTCATAAAATGGAACGTTTTAAAAATATGAGCCCGGAGGAACAACAACGCTTCCGCGAACAAATGCGCGAACGTTGCGGCAAATGGGGTGGCCGTTACCGCCAGCAATATTGGGAACAAACCGCCGGCACTGAATCTAAACCGACCGAAGAGAACCCAAAACCAAACGCATAAATAGCCGTTTAATCAATTTAACTATTAACGAAAATCAACCTGAAATGGAAGTATTGGTTTTTAAAACTAATGTGAGCAATAAAAGAAAAGTTAGCAGGGTAAGTTCCCTGCTAACTTCTATTCCGGCGATCATCCAATGGAATTTCGATTTGGAGGATCGAGACAAGGTATTACGGATCGAGTCAAACGGATTAAACACCGTCTTTATCGAGGCGCTTTTGCAAAACGCAGGCTTTGATTGCCGCGAACTGGACTACTAAAATTTCCCAAACAATTTACTCCGGAAACCCTTATACACTTTTGTGAATAGGCTGCCGGCCGTTATTTTTTATACCTTTTTATGTCTCTGCAATCTCACGATTTAGCGCTTTCCGGCAAGAACAGGATCGGATTTGAACAAGTTTGGCAATTCAAATGGCGCGAACATCAATTCCCACCTAAATCTTTTATTTATAATTTGCTGATTTACAATATATTATAAAATGAAACTAATCCTTATCCAGAATCTCTACAGTTTTATTTCATTTCAAATAATATTTTTTATCTTAAAGAAAACTTAACATTCAATTTACTTTGTTAATTTTGCCACCCGATAATTTATATATAACAGCGTGCCAAGAACTTTTACAATAGCATTTAAAAATAATTGGAAACAAACATGGAGCTCGTCGCTTCAGAGGGCCCAGATCATTGTTGGCACCTTGTTGATGACCATAGTGTCATGCATGTTGCCAACTTTTTTTAATATCATCCAAAAAAGATCCGGACCGGTCATCAACGATTGGGTGCTCGCATCAGTAACCCCACACAACGTATCATGGGGTATATTTACGGTACTATGGGGCTGGGGTTTATATACACTTTGGAAAGGGATTGAAAAGCCATCTATTTATATCACTTATGTATGGACTTTCCTTTTTGTTTGTATGTTAAGGCTGCTTACGATATCACTGATACCGCTTGACCCTCCAACCGGCATCGTCATTTTAAAAGATCCGATAACAGGCATTTTTTACGGCGAGAATACCATTACAAAAGACCTTTTCTTTTCGGGCCACACTTCGGTGCTTTTTCTCAGCATCCTTTGCCTTGAAACAAAAAAAGACAAGATCCTGGCTTCAATTGCAACTTTGACCGTAGCATGTTTATTGATCGTGCAGCATGCGCATTATACCATTGATATCATCGCTGCTCCTATTGTTGTTTACGCTGTTTATCGCTTAGTCAAATATTTACTCGGCTAGCAATTCTCTGATCATTTTTTCCCGATATTTATAAAAAAAAACCCCTGCCTGGCAGCAGGGGCACGTTTCGGCTTTTACACCGAAACCAACCTAAACCTTATCACGACTATATAACGGGTAAAGTTGTTGTCTTGGTTTGCTTAATACTGGTTTTTACTTTAAAATGATATTCGCGGAATTTAATGGAAGCAGAAGAACTTATACGTTTGATCAGGATCAGCAGGGAACGCCCTTTGCTACCTGAAACCTATGTGCCCTGGGGTAATAAATTAGAAGCAAACGAGTATTTCTTGCCCGAACATTTAAACTCACTCGAAGGCACAACGATCTATGAAACGCTAAACCAACAGCAAAAACTTGAATTAGGACGGCACGAAGTAGTGCAAGTGATGTACTCTTATGCCTGGGGTGAAGGTTTATTTTGCCTGTTCATGAATAAATACATCATGGATCTTTCGCCTGATAACCTGGAATACCAATTCCTTTTACGCGAATTGATCGAAGAGTTCCAGCACCAGGAGATGTTTACCCAATCTATTCTAAAACTTGGTGGAAAGCCGATCAGGATCAGCCGAAGTCATCGGCTGATCGGGAATATCACCACCAGACTACTGCCAGTCGATTGCCTTTTTATGGGCAGTCTATCTATCGAGATGGTATCAGATCGGTATGGAAACTATGCACGGAAAGACCCGCAAACCTACAGCTTGCTCCGTAAGGTATTTGAACTGCATCAAATTGAAGAAGGACGGCATATTCTTTTCACGAAGGATATGTTAATGAAGTACACATCGAAAGCTGGATTTATACGCAGGACGGTTTATAGCTACGTAGTACTATTCAATATCTACTTTTTACGGACCCTGTATGTCAAAAAGGAAATTTATGAGCGGATCGGTATAACCAACCCGGCACTGGCTTATCAACAAGCGAAAAAAAACTACAGGGAAAAGTTTACCCAAAGCTGTTTACAGGATATCATGAAGTTTGTTGACAGCTGGAAAGGATTTAACCCCGCCACCCGCTGGGCATGGCGCTGGCTGATGGGTGCTGAAGTTTAATAACTATATCGCGCTCAGGTTGAGCAGAAAATAGCTCAATCGAATTACCTTTCGCCAACAGAACAGTATTGTACTTTAATTCGCTTCAAGGTTAATATATTCCTGAAGATGTTCATGCTGCCCTGGCTTACCATTTTTAAACGCTGCTCTTGGTTTTAAGCCAAGCAATTCAAACATCGCCATATCCGTATCAAAAGCTGGATTAGGTGTGGTCAACAGTTTGTCGCCGGCGAAGATCGAGTTGGCTCCCGCCATAAAACAAAAAGCCTGTTCTACCGTCGTCATCTCTGTTCTGCCGGCAGAAAGGCGTACTACTGTCTTAGGCATAATGATACGGGTAGTTGCAATCATTCGCACCATATCCCATATCGGCAGACGGGCCTGATCTGCCAGCGGTGTACCTTTAATCGGAACCAGCGCGTTGATCGGTACCGATTCAGGGTGTCTGGGTAAATTTGAAAGTGTTTTCAGCATAGAGATACGATCTTCCACGGTTTCCCCCAGGCCAATGATACCCCCACTGCAAACGGTTATTTTTGCTTTACGCACATGTTCGAGAGTCTTTAAACGATCGTCATAAGTACGGGTGGTGATAATGCGTTTATAATCTTCTTCAGAAGTATCCAAATTATGGTTGTAAGCATATAAACCTGCATCGGCCAAGCGTTGTGCCTGCGATTCGGTCAGCATACCGAGGGTACAGCAAACCTCCATATCCAATTCGTTTACCGCCTTCACCATCTCTATCACTTTATCAAAATCACGGTTATCCCGCACTTCGCGCCATGCGGCACCCATGCACAGTCTCGAAGCTCCTCCTGCTTTAGCTTTTTCGGCAGCAGCTATCACTTCATCTTTGGGCATCATGGCATGTACATCTACCCCGGTATTATAACGAGCTGCTTGCGGACAGTAAGCACAATCCTCCGGGCAGCCGCCCGTTTTGATCGATATCAAAGAACTGATCTGAACCTCGGCATAATCCTTATTCTCACGGTGTATCGTTGCTGCTTCATAAACCAGATCCAACAGCGGGCGATGGTATATTTCTGCAATTTCTTCTTTGGTCCAGTTGTTTCTTAGTTCAGACATTCAATAGGTGTTTAGCGCTGCAAATATGCGGGATTTGCGAAATTTTTTAAAAAATTAGCTACAATATTTTCGTTGCAAGCCAAAGCGGGAGCAAAAAGCCTGCACAATCAGTAAAAGTAGTAATGATGATAGAAGAGGCTACAGCCGGATCAATTCCTACCCGTTTTAAAATCAGCGGAATTGATGAACCCGTTAATCCGGCTATGATCAAATTACCTGTCATCGCTAAGAAAAGTACAAGCCCCAGCTTTAAACTTGCGTCGTATACCAGGGCTATAAAAAATACAATGATCCCATTAGCGGCCCCGTTCAACATCCCTACCAAAAACTCTTTCAAAACAGTCCGATATGACTGTTGATCGGTTAGATCCGTTAGGGAAATGCGCCTAACTGTTACCGCCAAAGCCTGGGTTGCAGCATTTCCACCCATACCAGCGATAATGGTCATATAAGCTGCAATAATCGGGATATTTTGAACTGTAGTATCAAAATGCCTGATAATAGACGCCGCCAAATACGCCGTACCTAAATTGATGATGAGCCATGGCAAACGGCTTTTCACAGCAGCGATCCAGGTACCACTCAATTCTTCATCTTCAGATACACCCGATATCTTCAAGATATCCTCGGTGCTCTCCTCCTCCATTACGTCGATAATATCATCAACTGTAATGCGCCCCAGCAATTTCATCTGGTCATCTACCACCGGAATTGCTGTCAGGTTGTATTGCGAGAACAATTTGGCTACTTCCTCCTGGTCGAGATCTGCTTTTACAAAAACAAAATCACGGTTGACAAGGGTATTGATCCAGGTATTGGCATGGGCTTTCAGGATCGATTTGATGGATAATATGCCTTTTAAGGTATTATCCGCATCTATCGCGTATATGGTGTTAAACTCTTCTAATTCTTCCGATTGACGTATGATCTCATCGATCGCGGTCATTTTATCCATGTCGATGTTCACCTTGATGATCGAGGTGTTCATCAAACCACCTGCGGTATCTTCGGCATAGCTTAAGAGCGTACGGATATTCGAAGCATCCTCCTCATCAATATCGCGTAAAATTTCCGTTTGCTCGTCTTCATCTAATTGCGAGATGATGTCGGTAGCATCGTCATAGTCCAGATCTTCGATGATCTCAGAACGCTTTTCCGGATCCAGACCGATCAGTAATTCGCCCGGGTCCTGTTCCTCGTTCATCTCCGAAATAACGTCGGAAGCTTCTTCGGTTGGCAGGATATTGATGATACGCTCACGCGCCTCGAGGGGAAGGCGTTCAAATAAAATGGCGATCTCTGAGGCATGATATTCCGCCAGAACTTTCTCCAATTCTGCGTCATCGCTATTGAGCGCATTTTTTAAACGCTCAAGATCTTCTTTTTTGATCTCAAAAGATTCCATACCCGACGAAAATACATAATATTACTTCAAATGCTCTGCAAAATTTTAAGAATTTGAACACTTGTCTCAAGCATCTGAAAACGGTCTCGCTTAGGCCGTGAACTGGTATTTTATGTTCACTGCAGGCAGTTTTTCCACTTTCGATAAAAACTGGTTTACCTGTGTTTTTCTAACCGAAACTGTCAACTGACATTGATTATCAAATGCCTGGGCCAGTATTTCAAGATTTTCTTCTTTGACCAGGCGCATAACATCATTGATACCTAGGTATTCAAATGAAAGTTGATAGACGTCGTTAACAGTTTTTTCGATCACTTTTGCCTTATCCAGCGCCAATTCGGCTGCAGTTTTATAGGCGTTGATCAAACCGGGCACCCCTAGCAGCGTGCCGCCGAAATACCTTACTACAACTACGGCAACATTGGTAAGGTTACGCGAAAGCAGAGTATTTAAAATTGGGCGGCCCGCTGTGCCCGAGGGTTCGCCATCATCGTTGAGCCGAAATACAGCTCTATCCGTACTCCATCGTAGTGCCCAGCAATGATGATTGGCCTTTGGATATTCTTTTTGCAAGCCTGCTACAATCGCTTTTATATCCGATTCAGAACTTAAAGGGTAAGCAAAGCCCAGGAATTTGCTGCCCCGGTCTCGGAAAATATCTTCACCTCTTTCGGTGATCGTGAGATAAGTATCATCAAAAAGCATCAGAAAACAGTGGCAAACACATGAATAAGCGAATCATGAAACGAGTTGATCAAAATTGCGATCAATCCCAGTGCAATGCCTGAGACATTTAACCAGCTTAGCTTTTCTTTAAAGATGAGCAGGCCGACTGAGGTACCTAAAATGATCACGCCTATATCCATTGACGAAAAAACGTAGGATGGCCTGGTAGACAAGGCCTGATGGGCCTTGATAAAAAACAGGATATTACCAAAATTTGCAGCGCCAAGCAGCCACCCTATAGGAATATGCGGCCAGGAAAATCGCATACGCTTTGTACTCACCTGGAAAAGAAGGCCCAGTAATGACACCGTAAATGCAAGCGAAAAGACAATAAAAAGTGATGAAGGAAGATTATTTGTTTTAGCAACCTGTTTTAATAAAATATCGATCACGCCCATTCCGAGGAAGATAAGCACCAGCAATAACCAGGAAAAGGACGAGCGCCTTCTTACAGAGCGCTTTTGATTGAATGGAATGAGGCAGATCAGCGCGATGAAGCCAATAGCAATCCCAACAATTTTTACCAGGTCGGATTTTTCGCTAAAAAGAAGGAACGAGGACAATACGGGTATAAATAGCGAAAGCCGCTGAGCTACATCTGTTCGAACGATACCACTGAATTTGACTGATGCTGCAATGATTAAAAAAAGTACTGGAAGTAATAACCCTAAAACAAAATAAATAGGTAATGACGAGTTGGCTAACTGCGAAAAATGAGGATGCAGGAATACCCAGGTAAGTATCAATGCTGCCGAATAATTCCAGGTAATAGCCTGGTAAACATCGATCTGGTACCTTCGGGCAAGTTTTAACATCACCGAAACTGTAACACTACAACAAATACTCAGGAAGATATAAAACATTTAATTGTCAGGCTTATTGTAAATGATCGCCAGGCGGTCATCAGCAAAGGTAAACTCTTCTGGTTCGATTTCATTGAGCACCGGTGCTTTTATTCCACTATTTAAATGGGTTTTACCGGTAAAAATTCGTGCTTCATCCCACAAACCAGCGGCAATAAATGAATTGAGCGTATCTGCACCTCCTTCGATGATTAGGGATTGAATATCCTGTAGATAAAGCTGAAATAGTATATATTGGGGCACAAAACGATCAAAATCCTCTAAAGCAATGTATTTTATCTTACCTTCAACGTCAGTTTTAAGCTCGTTAAAGATGAAGGTTTCAACACTTTGATCGAACAAATTCAGGGTCTTACTAAGCGATAATTTTCGGTCGATCACTATTCTTTTGGGAGATCTGCCCGGCCAAAAACGGGTATCTAATTTGGGGTTGTCTATGGCTGCAGTATTTTTACCCACCAAAACAGCATCCTCTTCACTACGCCATTGATGAACTAAACGACGCGATTCCTTGCCGGTTATCCAAAACTGAGTACCATCATCCGGTGCAAAAAAACCATCAGCGGTTTGGGCCCATTTCAAAATAATATAGGGTCGCTTTTTTTTAACCCGGGTAAAAAAACGGCGGTTAAGCCATTGGCATTCTTGTTCCAGTACCCCGATTAAAACCTGGATGCCAGCCGCCTGCAGTTTACTGATCCCATTACCATTGACCTGTTCAAAAGGGTCGGTACAGCCGACTACCACATTTGGGATTTGATGAGCGATGATCAGATCGGCACAGGGCGGTGTTTTACCATGATGTGCGCAAGGCTCCAGTGAAACATAGATCGTACTGTTTCGAAGTAATTCGGCCGCATTTTCAAAATTCGCTAAAACCTGGCTAATGGCATTAACTTCGGCATGCGCCTGTCCATATTGGCGGTGGTACCCCTCCCCTATGATCCGTTCATCATGTACGATAACCGCACCAACCATGGGGTTAGGACTAACTTTACCAATACCCAAAACCGCCAGATCAAGGCAACGCTGCATGTAAAGTTCGTGACCAGACATGGGGCTAAGATAGTGATTTGTGATTGGTTAATTGGTGATTGGTTAATTGGCGATTGGCTTATTCGTGATTGGCCAATTTGTGATTGGCCAATTTGTGATTGTACAAATAATTAATTGACAAGGAGTTAACTGATTAACCAATCACTGGTTAACTAGTTAACTAATTAACCAATCACAAATCCCTACCTTTACCCCATGTCTTCCATCAAAGAAGTAATCTTATTATTTAAAAGCCAATTATCATTACTATATGACTCCAGGGAGGCTGAATCGATAGCTACCCTCACTTTGATTGAATTGAAAGGATTTTCAAATTCGAGGATCAAGGCTTTCCCTGAAATGGAATTGACGGAAGAACAATCGGATGCTGTATCCCTTATTTTGAATGACCTGAAAACGGGTAAACCCTTACAATACATTTTAGGCCATACTGAGTTTTTTGGACTACCATTTAAAGTAAATCCCTCCGTATTGATCCCGCGACCGGAGACTGAAGAATTGGTCGAATGGGCAATTTCAAGCTTAGGCAGCGCAAATCAGACAGTAAGTAGTGTGTTGGATATAGGCACTGGTTCGGGCTGTATAGCCATTAGTTTGAAAAGGAACCTGCCATTTTTGGATGTGACAGCAATCGATATATCGCCAGAAGCCCTTCAAACAGCAAAAGCTAATGCTGAACTAAACAACACAACTATCAATTTTTCGGAAGCTGATATGCTTAACCCGGATCTTTTGCTCGAACCATCAAAATTCGATATCATTATTTCAAATCCGCCTTATGTAACGCAACAGGACAAATTACAAATGCATCAAAATGTAACCAATTTTGAACCGCATACTGCCCTGTTTGTCCCCGAAGATGACCCACTCCTGTTTTACCGGGTAATAGCCGAATTCGCATTAAAACATCTTAAACCTGCAGGCCTATTATTTTTCGAGATCAACGAGGCCTACGGTAAACAAATTTGCGACCTATTGAAAAACCAACATTTCGACAACATAGAACTCAGAAAAGATCTCAGCGGACGCGACCGCATGATCAAAGCCAGCTTCAAGCCATAACAACACCACCAAAAAAATACCCCGATACCCAGTACCTGATACCCAGTACCTGATACCCAATACCTAATACCCATTACCTCCCCCTAATTCCTCGGATGAAATGAGGTGATCACCTCCTTCAAATACTCCCGGTCTAAATGGGTGTAGATCTCGGTTGTTGTTATACTTTCGTGGCCCAGCATCTCTTGTACGGCACGCAGATCGGCGCCGCCTTCAACCAGGTGTGTGGCAAAAGAATGCCGAAGTGTATGCGGACTGATTACTTTTTTTATTCCTGCCAAATCGGCCAATTGTTTGATCAGCATAAAAATATAGACACGGGTCAGCCTTGAACCCCGGCGGTTCAGGAAAACCAGGTCCTCTTCCCCTTTTTTTACCGAAACATGCACACGCACCTGCCCGATCCATATCTTAAGCGCATTGATCGCTTCCCCGCCAATGGGTACCAGACGCTCCTTAGTGCCTTTACCCAGTACTTTAATAAATTCGATATCGAGGTAAAGGTTAGATAATTTTAATTCTGTCAGCTCTGATACACGAAGACCGCAACTGTAAAGTACTTCGATGATCGCTTTGTTGCGCGGGCCCTCCTGTTTTGATAAATCGATCGCAGCCAGCAGCTTTTCAATATCATTGTAACTGAGCGTTACAGGAAGCTTGCGCTGCTTTTTGGGCGACTCCAATAATTCAGCAGGATCATTTTTGATGACATCTTCAAGCAGAAGGTATTTGTAAAAAGATTTGACCCCCGATAGCACCCTTGCCTGCGACGAAGGCATCATTCCCAGCTCACTGACCCAGGTAATGAACTGCCTGAGATTGCTAAGCGTAACCAGATCGGGCTTTAAGCCGGCTATAGCGGCATATTGCTCCAGTTTTTCAATATCACGAACATAGGCTGCGATCGAATTGGACGAAAGACCTTTCTCCAATTTCAGGTGGGCCTGAAAGCCCTTTATAGCCGATCCCCATTCCATTTTGCGATGTCCGAATTACACGATTTTTTACCAAATGTGCTAATCTGCAACAGGTATTTGTGTAATTAGATATTATTCGTGTAATTCGTGTCTATTTTTAGCTAATGAATATACAAATCATCAACGGCCCGAACCTCAATTTACTCGGCGTACGCGAAAAATCAATTTATGGCGACACAGGCTTTGAGTCGTATTTGAATCAACTACGTGCCCGGTTTGCAAACATCACTATAAATTATTACCAAAGTAATGTGGAGGGCGAAATTATTAACAAACTGCATGAAGTAGGCTTTGCTGTTGATGGTATTGTGATCAATGCCGGGGCTTATACCCACACTTCGGTAGCTATAGCAGATGCAATAGCAGCTATTACCGCACCGGTTATCGAGGTGCATATATCTAATGTTTATAAACGCGAAGAATTCCGTCACAAATCACTGCTGGCGGCCAGTTGTAAAGGTGTGATCGCAGGTTTCGGTCTTGATTCATACCGTTTGGCGATCGAAAATTTGATAAATTCTTAAAAAGATTTATTAAATTGCTGTACTGAATATCACTTAAACGCTCCTTTATTTTTGGCTATGTTTAGAATACTTAAGGTTGTTCCAATAAGCCTTTGTCTTATTTTTTCCTTGGCATTTTCCGATTGTTTTGCACAGGGACTGTTACCTGTACCAACCGAAAACACTTCCAGTTCTGGCTCAAGTGGCGCGCCCGCTGCACAGATTTCATTGGTATTAAAGAAAAAAAAACCAAAAAGCTCTAGGGAGAATGCCCGCAAAACAATGCATACTCGTGATTCTGTTTTTTTGGCCCTCAGCCGCAGCGATACATCAGGTGCAACCCTTTTGCAACACCTGCAACAATACACCACTACCTTTAATCAAATAAATAACACGCTTGCCGAAGGTTTGGATACAACTGACGAAAGCCAGCAATTACCTACTGTAATTAAGCGCATCGGCAAAATAAAAACACTCGCTAATACGCGAAAATCCAGTACGTTAAGATATCTTTTCGTGTTACGCGATAACCTCGACCATTTACAGGATCTGCTTACAGGCTGGCAAACTAACCTCGATACCGTCAATTCTAAGCTAATTTCAAATCAAAAAGAAATACTTCGCTTACAGAACGATTCCTTGTTAAAAGTATTACCCGGCGACAGTACGATACGATCAGCTTTTTTGGATAAAAAGATCGAGGTGCTAAAGTTGTGGAAAAAAACAGATTCAGCTAACCGAAAGAACCTTTTTAGGGTTAACCTGATACAAAACAAAATATCGACCGCATATACGGCGATGATCGACGAATCCGATCAGATCGATAGCAAGATCAAGCGATTTGCGATCAGGGCATTAGGTGGCGAATTTGATTATATCTGGAAAAGAAACGACCAGTTTTCGCACCTTGATTCTGCAATGAACGGTACGATGGCTTTGAACCAGGTACAGGTTAACTATTTTTTTAAGAACGAAACTATAGTAAATATCATTTCCATTGCCTTTATTTTACTTGTCATTGGCTGGATATTGTATAACAAATACAATACCCTAAGGCACATTGATCAAAAGCAAATTGTTATTGAGCACACCCATTTTGTATATAAAAAGCCGCTCGTATCAGCATTGTTATTGGGTATCACTATCATACCCTATTTTTACGATCATCCACCGGTTTTTTTCCTGGAATGTCTCTTCCTGGTAAATATCATATTGGTATTGATCATGGTTCGTGATCATTTTCCAATTTCATTGTTTCGCTTCCTTTTTGCATTATTTTGGATTACAGTCGCTTATAGCCTAAGTAACCTGCTTATCCAAATCACAAACGCCGACCGTTATTTAGTATTCGTTTTGAGTATACTGAGCATCATTTTCGGGATATTATTTTACCTGCAAACCAAAAAAGAGCCGCAGGAACATCTCAAATACACACGTTTAACACTGTGGATATTTATTATTCTCCAGGCGATATCACTGGTATTGAACATAACCGGAAGGTTCAGTCTGGCCAAAATTATTGGTACAACGGCTGTGTTTAATTTGTGGATGACGATGGCTTTATATTTCATTATCCGCATCATCATCCAGGTGCTTTACCTGCAGCTGCATACCAAGCGTGCTACTCATAGCTTTATAGCACTTGTAGATTATAATTCCTTACAAAAAAAATTCCGAAACCTGCTGGCATTGTTTGCTTCGCTGTTGTGGATCGTTTTTTTACTCGATAATTTAAACATAGACGATTGGGTACACGATTACCTGGTTGACGTTTTAAACCAACGTCGTTTTGTCGGCGATTCATCCTTTACTTACGGAGGCTTTGTAAGCTTCTTCCTGGTGATCTGGGTTTCGTCAATGTTGTCGAAAATAATTAGTTATTTCTACGATATCTCGGCCCAGCACAGCACAGATATTACGGCATTAAAAAAGAAAAACCGTGTCTCAACATTATTGATACGGATCGGCGTATTTACTGTGGGTTTCCTCCTGGCAGTTGCCGCTTCTGGTTTCCCGCTCGATAAACTGACAATTATTTTTAGTGCTTTTGGCGTAGGTATTGGCTTTGGTTTGCAAAACGTAACTAATAACCTGGTGTCTGGTATGATATTAGCGTTCGAAAAGCCTATCCAGATCGGAGATATTATCGAAGTCAACAACCGTATGGGTACGGTAAAAGAGATCGGGATTCGTTCAAGTAAACTGGCAACTTCAGAAGGCTCGGAAGTGATCATTCCAAACGGTGATCTGATATCGCAAAATGTGGTCAACTGGACGCTTAGCAATACCAACCGGCAGGTTGAGATATCGATCAGCGTTGCAAATGGCACCGAAATTGCCAAAGTAACCCAAACGCTCAAAGATCTGCTCACTAACCGGAGTGATATCATGAATCATCCCGAACCGCAGATATTTTTGAATGGCTTGACGGATAAATCAATCGATTTCAAAGTGCAGTTTTGGGCCGCCGACATATCCGATTATCTCGAATTAAGAAGCCGCGTTCTGGTCAATATTTCAGAAATATTTGAAAAAGAAGGGATTCAGCTCCCGAAAAGCTAATAGAAATCTGTAGTCGAAAGTGCATCAAAAGTGCGCTTCTTTCTGACAAAGAAATCGAGTACCACACTGCGGCGGTACATGCCCTTCAGCGCATGTAAATTACTGCGTTTGTACCTAACTTTAGGTCCGCCGCCTTTGAACAACTGCAGCAAAAAATTCTGGTGTGCCCGGCTAATGGCCCAGGCATCGCGGCGTTTGCCTTCATTTAAAAACCTTAAGATCGCCAGCAAATCCATCCAGAAACGAATAAAAATCACCATAAACGCCCGCCAAATGGAAAGGTTGTTTTTAAGCAGCAACAGGTTATTCCTGAAATTGAGGAAGGTTTTAAACGGATTTTCGGTATTTAAGGTACCGCCACCCACATGGTAGACTTCGGATTGGGCACAATACATCACTTTATAGCCCATGTTCTTCAACCGCCAGCAAAGGTCAATTTCCTCCATATGAGCAAAAAAACGATCGTCAAAGCCACCAGCTTCCCGCCAATAACTGGCTCTCACAAACATTGCTGCACCAGAAGCCCAAAACACCTCGCCCGACAGGTCATATTGCGCCCGATCCTCTTCTATTTCATAGAACATTCGGCCACGGCAAAACGGATAACCATAAACGTCGATAAAGCCGCCGGCGGCTCCAGCATGCTCAAAATGATCTTTAGCGGCAAATGCTTTTATTTTAGGAGCTGAAGCGGCGATCAAATCATCGCTTTCCATTTGTGCGATAACGGGCTCGATCCAACCTGCCGGCACTTCAAC
>Ga0164297_10001317_pt1 | contig 26709 bp, 26 predicted proteins | sample GEODES058metaG_FD_113539 | JGI IMG/M metagenome (GOLD analysis project Ga0164297, IMG submission 113539) | Dystrophic lake water microbial communities from Trout Bog Lake, Wisconsin, USA - GEODES058 metaG | ecosystem: Environmental > Aquatic > Freshwater > Lake | place: USA: Trout Bog Lake... | reverse complement strand
GCTTTCGTCGCCACGTCGCTGCGCGAAGTGTCTGAGGCGATGAGGCCCATGAGGCGGTCGAAGCGGCGGGTGATGCGGTTGAGACGGTTGTGGAGGGCGATGGCGATGTGGAAGCGGTGGGGGATGCGGCGGAGGAAGGTGGCGAGGAAGTCGATGAGACGGGCGATGATGGCGGTGAACGCACGCGCGGCCTCCGGCGCGTGAGCGCGGATATGTGGGGGGAGGGCGGCGGGTGCGTGCATGCAATTTTACTAACTGACATTGACAGGGTGGGCAATGGGAAAATTTGCCGAGAAGGCGGATTTTTGGGGCGGTGAGGTGACGGGATGGGAAGGAAGAAGTTTCACCACAGAGGCACAGAGACGCAGAGGAAGGGGCTCGTGGGGGGCGATGGCGAAAAGGCTTGCGTCGCGCGGCGGCGGCCGGTGAGATTGCGCGGCAGCGAGGGGGGGCAGGCATGGGCATGGCGGTGCGCAAAGATATGGCCGGGGCGCAGGCGCGGGCCTGGGCGGAGATCGGGCGGCCGGGGACCTGGCTGACGGCGGCGGAGCGGGTGGCGGTGGCGGCGGAGGCGCGGCATGCGCAAGGCTGTCCGCTGTGCGCGGCGCGGAAGGCGGCGCTGTCGCCCGCGATGGTGGGGGGCGATCATGCGTCGCTCGGGGCGTTGGGGGCGGCGGAGACGGAGGCGGTGCATCGGATCGTCAGCGATTCCGGGCGGATCGGGAAGGCCTGGTTTGAGCGCCTTGGGGCCGCCGGGCTCGGGGATGAGCGGTATGTCGAGCTGGTGTCGATCGTCGCGGTGACGATCTGCATCGATACGTTTCGCGCGGCGGCGGGGCTGGAGGCATGGCCCCTGCCCGCCCCCGCGCCCGGGGCGCCCACGCGGCGGCGGCCGGCGAAGGTGACGGAGGGGATCGCGTGGGTGCCGGTGCTGCTGCCGGAGGATCGGGGCGCGGAGGATCCGGACCTGTATCTGGATGGAGGCGGTGGTGCCGCAGCCGCGCGTGAGGGCCAATATCTATTTCGCGCTGAGCCTGGTGCCGCGGGGGATGATGCATTGGTGGGATTTGCTGGAGCCGATGTATCTGACGGCGCCGCAGATGGCCGACTATGAGACGCGGCATCGGGCGATCGATCGGGCGCAGATCGAAATGCTGGCCTCGCGCGTGGCGGCGTTGAACCAGTGTCTCTACTGAACCGTCAGTCATTTGAACCGGCTCCGTGTGAGCGGCAAACTGATCGATCGGGACTATCGGCTTGAGGGGGTGATGGAGGGCCACGACGTCGGCGTCGACGAGGCGGAGGCGCTGCTGGCGTTCGCGGATGCGTCGGTGAGCTCTGGGCAGGCGGGGCTGGCGGAGGCGCGGGCGCGGGTGGTGGCGGAGCTGGGCGAGGCGGCGATGATCGATGCGGCGGCTGTCATCGCGGTGTTCAACGGGATTACGCGGATCGCGGATGCGACGGGGATTCCGCTGGAGGAGCAGAAGGCGGCGGATAGCGCGGCGTGGCGGGGGGCGCTGGGGATTGATGGGTTCGTGGAGAGGAAATCGTAGAGGGCTTGAGAGGAAGCCAAGGAAGAAGATTCACCACAGAGGCACAGAGACACAGAGGACGGGTTTGGCGGGGGGAGAGCGGCGATGCGGGTGATGGTGCTGGTGAAGGCGACGGGGGAGAGCGAGGCGGGGGTGATGCCGTCGGCTGAGATGTTTGCGGCGATGGGGCGGTTCAATGATGAGCTGCGCGCGGCGGGAGTTCTGGTGATGGCGGAGGGGCTGCGGCCGTCGGCGGATGGGGTGCGGGTGGCGGTCGCGGGGGCGGAGCGGCGGGTGAGCGCGGGGCCGTTCGGGCCGGCGGGGGAGCTGGTGGCGGGGTTCTGGGTGTGGGAGGTGCGGGACATGGCGGAGGCGGTGGCGTGGGTGCGGCGGTGCCCTCATCCGATGCCGGGGCCGAGCGAGATCGAGATACGGCCGTTGTATGAGCGGGGGGATTTTTGAGGGTTAGTCGAGCCAGCGGAAGCGTTCGAGGTTGAAGCGGTTGTTGGCGTCGAACTCGATGCCTTCGGCTTGGAGGAGACGTTGCTGCAGGGAGTCGCTGCCGTTGCGGGAGGGGGAGCGGGTGACTTCGCCCTTGGCGTTGACGACGCGGTGCCAGGGGAGGTCGGAGCCAGTGGGGAGGGTTTGCAGGATGCGGCCGACGAGGCGGGCACGGCGCGGCAGGCCGGCCATGGCGGCAACCTGGCCGTAGGTGGCGACCCAGCCCTTGGGGATGCGGCGGATGACGGCGTGGATGGCGGCGATGGGGTCGGTGGGGGGTTGTTTGGGGGGGAGGGGTTTGCGGGGCATGGGGATTGTTGACGATCAAGCGTGCTAAAGAGAGCTAGCCGTTTGATCTACTTCGATCGGCTAAAGCCTCTTGAATTAGCTCCTCAGTTTCCGCTGATTTGCCCAGAGGTCCTCTTGTTCCGCGTGTGCGTCCCAACTATCTGCGATTGCTCGCAGCAATGCTGAAGTCCGCGGCCAGGCGGACGCCTTTTCAGCATATTCGCGGTTTTGCTTAGCAAACCCGCGCTCCTCGGCGCCGCCTCCGAAGGGCGACTTCCAATGTGCCCCCCGCATATTGAAACGTTGAAGTCTAATTCCACGCTCGACCTCGTCGGACTTCAAGCGTTCAATCTGATCACGTATAACGCGATGAGGCCAACCGCCGTCAGGGTCTGACGGTGCATAGGCAAGCGTACGGCCGATATAATTGTCCGCAACGGCAACGCGACCTGAATTTTTCGCGAGAATTCGGAGACGGTCAATCCAGTTTAGCAAAGCGGTCGGGTCAATGTCCCCATCCGTTTCGCCAGGAACGGTAGAAAATTTTGAAAGCAACGAGTATGAAATTCTTGCCTTATTGCGCTCACTTTCTGAAGGCTCTCTTTTAGGTTCTTCCGCATCTTCACCAACAAAAACTTCACAAAGAAGACCATGGTACAAATCAGGTTCTTGGGCCATGAGCTTATGAAGCCGCAACGGCCTTTGCCCGTGCTCAAGCGCCGGCAGGTAGGCGAACTCCCTCATTGTGAGTTCGCCTTCCGAGGCATCAGAACGATTGTCCAATTCCCGGAACACACTTTCGAGTTCCCAGTTCAAAGATGTGTAAGTCCCTGCATCATCAGAGTTAAGTTGGATCAGAACTTTATCGAGAATCCGGAAGACCAACCGAGTCGGAACGTTTTGAAGTCCGTGAACAATTGACCTGAGCGCATCTATTGCTTTTCCATATCGCAATATTTTTAGGATCGCCCTGATCAATTCATGCTTTGACTCCGTCGAACCTACCGGACCAATCGTCGTCCAGTACCACTTATCGACCTCAATACCCAGACGCCGCACAAAATGCCATGTCGATAATTTGAATGGCCAATTAGACAGAAGATGTGCCGCCGTCTTGGGACTCCAATTGTAAGCAGGCATGGCCATCGATAGCCACGCCATCGCCGCAGCCTCACTCACAATTTCGCGGTGAAACCGAAACAGACTGGGAGGAAAAGCTGACGTCGGGCTGACGTTAATCGCAGCAACCAACAGGTCCTCAATTTGCTGCCTTGACGGCTTAAGCTCCCCCCAAGCGTCCACCACTTGAAATGCAGCCTTCGTCTCTAGTCCCAACCGCAGAATGCCATCGAGCCCCATTGCTTCCGAAATCTGCGTCAGTGTCGCAACACGCCTCTGCTTTGCCCCATCTGCGTCCTTATACGCATCCTCCATCCAATTATCGAAGCGCCACACAGCATTTGGAATTGGGTCCAAAGGTGCATGACGTTCCATCATCACTTGAAGTGGTTCTAACTGATCTGCTGGCAGCGCCCAAGGAGCGGCTGAAAATCGCTCGTGTCTTCGAACCTCGTCTCGTAGCTTTTTCCAAAGCGGCAAACGTTCCACTTCGTCTAAGTCATCGAGCGTTGACGCCAAGGCACGAACAACCAATGCCCTTTCATCAGGCGAGAGGTGCGACAGTGAGGGAAGCAATTCAATCCATCGCGAAGGAGCGCGCCCTGCAAGTTGCACGGCACGCCGCACTATTGCAGATTGATTATCCCACAATTCTCGATACGTCACGGGTGCGCGATCGGACGCACCGGCTTCCCGCAACCTCGGACGATGAGTTGGCGTCGAACTGCCATGGTGCGTTGGAAGCAGGGCACAAATAAGGCGCCATCCAATCTCCGGCCAGTTAGAACAAATCTCATCAATAGCAGCTATCCTCTGCGGAAAGGTCGCATTCGTGTTAGGGTTCCAGAGCAGAAATATTTCACGTAAACTGTTGAAAGGGCGGTTACTAATCCGGCCACCAGGATCAATCATGGATAGGCGCGCCAAAATCTTAACTGCCCGGTCGAAATATGTGGGGTCCCATGCCAAAGTTTCCAATGCCCACAGGAGGCCTACGTGATACGAAACAGGCGATAGGAAGCCTTCAACTTCTACCAACAACGGGCGGATCGCTGCTCCATCGCCCTCGAGCATGTGCTCGAGGGCTGACAACAAAGGGACTGGTGCCGCCTCCGCCAACAGTGGGAGTTCGTTGCGAAGGCTTGCGAGTAGCCTATGGTTCGTCTTCAGTCCCGGAAGTGATTCGACCAACTCATTGGCGAATCTTTGCCCCTCCCCTTCTTTAAGGGATAATCGCGCCTCCTTTTGCCAAACCGCGATCAACAGCAGCGTTGTGGCAAGTCCATCCCGCAACCACTCGCTGTGAGTGGATGGAGGGTCCGAGATGCGGACAATGTCCTTTGGGTCGCGCTCTGGCTCTACTCTTCCAAAAACCGAAACCATGGCCTTCCGGAGTACATCAAGGTGCTCCGGGCCAATCAACTCACCAATATGAAGAAAGGCATCAATAGGAGCACGAACTTTCCAAACAGCTCCCTCTCTCTCGAGAGGAGGGTCGGAGTTAACCAGGAATGCACGCAAACCACTTTCATATTTACGATATATATCTATCTCCGCAACGCTCTGGACTACCTCAATATCGAGTTCGTTATCAGCATCCCAACCCCCAAGAAGTATGCTAGGGAGCAATATATTCCTGTGCGGCATCCATTCCGGCGGCTGGCAACTACCGCCGGGAATTTGTCTCATAAGTACAGTCAAGCTCCGCCCGCATCCACGGGCAAGGGTTAGTGCTCTTGCTTCGCCAATGCCCATGGATTGCAAAGCCATGCCCAACATTTGACCACTTGGGCGATTCAATGCTTGTGTTGTGCTCGACCTCTGATACCTGCCTATTGGAACCAATGTTGGACCCCGGGTCGCAAATTGTCCGGGCGCATCGGCAGAATCACCACGGAGCAGATAGATTATATTCGGCTGATTTATAAGCATCCGCCCTGCATCCATGCTATCGACGATCAGAGTTCTTGAATCTAGAAACAATCGTATTTTTGAATTCGCTTTCCGGATAGCGGCGACCGCAAAAGCTATTACCTCATCCGGTAAATCCGCAGAAAAAGAAATTCTATCAGGCCCACCAAGCAATATGTTCAGCAATTTTTCTTTCTGCTCATCTCTTTCACATAGCAAGACCTCCTCGGTCAGCGGAGGTTTAAAATAATTCCTAAATTGCTCCCAAAACTCGTCTATACTACGGGCCCCATTCTGGGGAGAAATCTGCATCGTATTTCGCGCGTGCCACGCCGACACCGCAGGACAACTCTCGAGCCAAGCCTCGAGTTTTAGGCCGTCGATATAGCTGACGGCCTTCCATCCGAACTTCTCAGCATTGCGCGCCTCCCAGTCCTCGATCTTATTGTTGGGGTCAGAACTATCCCAAGTCCATGGAGAAACGAATATGAAATATTTTTCAATTCTGTCGGAATCGGAGAATAGCTTTGAAACTCGCTCAATTTCTTCGGAAGCTTTAAGTTTATAATTTTGTTTTGTGCCGAACTCCCAATATGACGACCCTTTTGGAATATTGAGAGCCGCATCATCTGTTTCTAAATGGCCGTCGAATCCTCTAGCTTGACCCTTCTCTCCGCTGGGGAATCTAAAGGACGTTATGTCGGGACATGTGGCGCGGATAAGGTCACCGACGATCTTAGGGAGGTCCGCGCGAGCTGTCGTTCGACGAGCCCACTCTTCCAGTTGCAGAGCGCTTATCCATTGCATCAGTTGGAGCACCTACGGTTGAAGATCGCCTTGGCGGGACCTGATACCTTGAACCAGTCGCCATCGAACTGAATATGGTCCTTGAGGCACGCTGCCGTCAAACGGTTCCCATCCATGTGCAGCTGGAGCTTAGGCGATCCACACGAAGTAGATATTGTCAACGTCGAGTGGTGGCCGCACACGATCAGCTTTGGCGTTGTGACGACTCATTTCCGCTCGGACAATGAATAGTGATGGGTTCCAAGGGCATGGCCCTTGGCCGCCGGAGGCACTTCTCTGCCTTTCATCGTTGCCAAAAGGAAAGACGTGGATGGTCGGCCTTCGCCGACCATGACGGGGGTGGGGTGACGGGGGTGGGGGTTACTTTCTTCGGTCGCTTTGGGGGTCGAAAGCCGATTGCAGCCCGTCGCCGAGGAAGTTGATGGCGATGACGGTGAGGAGGATGAGGGTTCCGGGGTAGAAGGCGAGGTGTGGGGCGGTGGCGATGAGGTCTTGGGCGTTGGTCAGCATGCTGCCCCAGCTGGCTTGGGGGGGTTGGATGCCGACGCCGAGGAAGGAGAGGCCGGATTCGGCGAGGATGATGCGGCCCATGGCGAGGGTGGTGGCGACGATGACGGGGGAGATGGCGTTGGGGAGGATGTGGACGCGGAGGATGCGCCAGGGGGTGGCGCCTTGGGCTTGGGCGGAGAGGACGAATTCGCGTTCGGCGAGGGCGATGGTGGCGGCGCGGGTGAGGCGGGCGACGCCGGTCCAGCCGAGGAGGGTGAAGATGGCGACGATGCGCCAGTAGTTGGCGGCGGGGGAGCGGGTGAGGCTGTCGGGGATGCCGAGTTTGTTGAGGTCGAGGGCGGCGAGGATGATGAGCATGGGCAGCCAGGGGAGGCCGAGGATGAAGTCGGTGAGGCGCATGAGGATCATGTCGGCCCAGCCGCGGAGGTAGCCGGCGGTGGCGCCGATGAGGGTTCCGACGAGGGAGCTGCCGAGGGCGCCGAGGAGGCCGATGGAGAGGGAGGTGAGGCCGCCGCGGAGGAGGCGGGCGAGGGCGTCGCGGCCGGCTTCGTCGGCGCCGAGGGGGTGGTCGAGCGAGGGGGGGTCGAAGCGGGAGAGGAGGTCGGCTTCGGTGCCGGAGACGCCGAGGGCGGTTTCGATCCAGGGGGCGGCGGCGCAGAGGGCGAAGAGGAGGAGGAGGGTGGCGAGGCCGGCGATGGCGGCGGGGTCGCGACGGAGGCGGGCCCAGCGGAGTTGCCAAACGGTGGAGGTCTGGACGGGGGAATTGGGGGTCATTTCTGGCGGCGGCCCTGGAGGTCGATGCGGGGGTCGAGCCAGGCGTAGGCGAGGTCGGCGAGGGTGTTGCCGAGGACGATCATGATGGTGGTGAAGAGGAGGCAGACGAGGGCGAGGTTGTAGTCGTTGCCCATGATGGCTTCGAGGGTGAGGCGGCCCATGCCGCGCCAGGCGAACATGGTTTCGATGAGCAGGGCGCCGGAGAAGAGGTGGCCGATGCCGAGGGCGACGATGGTGACGACGGGGATGAGGCCGTTGCGCAGGACGTGCTTGAGGACGATGCGGGCGGGGGCGAGGCCCTTGGCGTGGGCGGTGCGGATGAAGTCCTGGCCGAGGACTTCGAGCATGGCGGAGCGGGTGTAGCGGGCGAGGCCGCCGATTTCGACGATGACGAGGGTGGCGACGGGGAGGATGAGGTAGGCCCAGCTCGGGTAGGGCTGGCCGGGGCGGGGCATGCCGCCGGCGGGGAGGATGCCGAGGGTTACGGCGAAGACGTAGATGAGGAGGAGGCCGAGCCAGAAGCCGGGGACGGAGATGCCGGCGTAGGCGAAGAGGTTGATGGCGCGGTCGAGCCAGGTGCCGCGCTTGACGGCGGCGGTGGTGCCGAGGGCGAGGGCGGCGGCGGTGCTGATGAGGAAGGCGATGCCGGTGAGGATGATGGTGTTGCCGAGCGCGGGGATGACGATGTCGAGCACGGGGCGGTGTTGCAGGCGGGAGAAGCCGAAGTCGCCGTGCAGGGCGGCGGCGAGCCAGGCGGCGTAGCGCTCGAGGAGGGGTTGGTCGACGCCGTAGATGGCGCGGAGGCGGAGCGCTTCCTGGGGGGTGGCGTCGGGGTTGGCGGCCATCAGCAGATCGATGGGGTCGCCGGGCATGAAGCCGATGAGGGCGAAGATGACGAAGGATTTTGCCAATAGGACGACGAGGGCGCCGGCGATGCGGGTGAGGAGGAAGCGGGACATTCAGGTGGCAGCAGCGCTATCGCGGTCGAAGGCGACCGCTGTCGCTTTCGTCGCCGTTTCGCTCCGCGAACCGTCTGGGACGCTGCAATAGTATCGTGGGGCGCTCGTGGAAGGTGGTTTGGGCGTATTCGGTGTAGCCGAGGCGGGCGGCGAGGCGGAGGGAGCGCTCGTTGACGGGGCGGATCATGCAGACGGTGCGGCGGGTAAAGTGGACGTCGGCCCAGGCCAAAGCAGCGGTGGCGGCTTCGAAGGCGATGCCCCTGCCCTCCGCGGCTTTGGTGAGGGTCCAGCCGATTTCGGGGTCGTCGCCGAAGGGGGGATCGATGTCGCGGCGGTAGTCGGAGAAGCCGAGCTCGCCGAGGAAGGCGTCGGTGTGGCGATCGTGGATGGCCCAGTAGCCGTAGCCGAGGGCGGCCCAGTGGCCGATGTAGCGGAGGATGCGCGACCAGGTTTCCTCCGGCGGGCGGGCGCGGAGGAAGACGGTGACCTCGGGGTCGGCCCACATGGCCGCACACGGCTCGAAATCGGCGAGGGTGTGCGGCCTCAGGATGAGGCGGTCAGTCGAGAGGTTCAATTGGCGGGCCGAACCTTGGAGAGTTCCATCTTCCAGACGTTGGCGGTGAGGTCGACGTTGGTGACGTTCTTGTGGACGGCGATGCGGTAGATGGGCTGCATCAGGGTGACGTAGTTGGCGTTGTCGACGAGCTGGCGGGCGTAGCTTTCGTGCAGGGCGGCCTGCTTGGCGGGGTCGGTTTCGGCGGCGCCGGCGCTGACGACGTCCTTGAGGGACTGGGACGGGGTCCAGTGCATGCGGCCGGCGACGCGCTGGATGGAGGCGCCGGTCCAGAGGTAGGGGTTGGGTGAGGGCGAGTTCCAGGGGGCGACGGTGGCCTGGAGCTTGCCGCCGTTGAACTGGCTGCGCCAGTTGACGTTGTCCATCGGCTTCAAGGTCATCTTGATGCCGACGCGGGCGAGGTCGGACTGCATCTTCTGGGTGAGCAGGGCGTAGGAGGTGCTGAAATAGGCGGCCGAGGGGTAGGCGAGCTCGAACTCGAAGCCGCCGGGGGCGCCGGCCTGGGCGAGATACTCCTTGGCCTTGGCGAGATCCTCGCGGAAACCGAAGGACTTGGTCTGCTTCTCGGACGTGCCGGCGATGCCGTTGGGGAGGAAGGAGGGCGGGCGCTCGGCGAAACCGCCGACGAGGGACTTGATGATGCCGTCATAGTCGATCGCCGCGGCGACGGCCTGACGGGCTTCGCGCTTGGCGAGCGTCGGGTTCAGCGCGGGGTCGGAGGTCATCATGAAGTAGAGCGTGTCGGTGCTCGGGCCCTGGATGATCTTGACGTCGGCGTTGCCCGCGAGACTGTCGAGCTGCTCGGCGGAAAGGTTCATGGCGATGTCGATGTCGCCCTTGCGGACGGAGAGGAGCTGGGCGCCACCATCGGCGATGTGGCGGATGACGATGCGCTCGAAGGGGGCGGTGCCGCCCCACCAATGGGGGTTGCGGCGCAGCTCGATGCCGGAATTACGCTCCCAGCGGGTCATGTAATACGGGCCGGTGCCGGCGGAATTGGAGTTGAGCCAGGTGGTGGCCTTGTCGGCGGTGTCGGCGCCGGGCTCGGCGACGGCGCCCTGGGCCACCGTCATCTTCTTCGAGTAGATGGCGAAGGACGGGGCGGTGAGGTCGATCAGCAAAGGCTCGGCCGGGTTCTTCACCGCGATGTCGACAGTCATGGGGTCGACGATGGTGACGGCGCCCATGTTGGCGGCATAGGTGGCGGGCTGGTCCTTGAGGTTGACCAGGCGATCGAGTGAGAACTTGACGTCCTCGGCGGTCATCGGCGACCCGTCCCAGAACTTGACGCCCTCGCGGAGTTTGAAACGCCAGGACTTGCCGCCATCCTGAGCGGTCCACGACGTCGCCAGCGCGGGCTTGATGGTGACCAGGTCGTTGGTGGCCAAGGTGACCAGCGTCTCGTAGACGGCGCCATGGGTGAGCGGGGGCGTGAGATCGGCGGACCGGGCGGTGTCGTAGTTGCGGCCGTCGGAAATATCGAGGCCAACGACGAGGGTAGACTTCTTCTGCGCCAAGGCAGGGGTCGCCGCGAGCGGAAGAGCGACGAGAGCGGCGGCGAGCTGGCGTTTTGTCAGGCGCATCTTCGTGAGTCCTCCCCAGGGCGCCCGCGGACACGGGCTTTGCGGGGAGCATAGGGGGGATGGGCGGCGGGTCCAAGGGTTGAAGAAGCAAGGCTCCGCCGGCTCAGGGCCTGGAGGCCCTGAGAACCCCATCCACTCTCGCGGCTGGATCGACGGCCTTCGGTCGCAATCCCACGATCTCGGGGATGGGAGTGGCGAAGCCAATAGCACCTGTGCGACCGCACAATGGATCGTGCGGTTGGTTGGTTTGAATGCCTGCGGCGCAAGAGAAGGAAGGGATTATCAACTGGAGGCCGTTGATCCAGCCGCTCGAATCACATGGGTTCCAAGGGCCTCTCGGCCCTTGGCCGGCGGAGCCATCCTTTCTCTATCCCCTGCCCTTCTCCAAAGCGCGCCGATGTGTGCTCTGGCCCTCCGGTGGAGTCCCGTCGCAGAATGGGTGGTGACGAGAAGGAGTTCCCATGGGCAGCAACGCATTCGGTCAGCCGCTTCGCCGCAAGGAGGACACGGCTTTGCTTACGGGCAAGGGGCGGTTCACGCAGGACATGATCACGGCGGACATGGCGCGGGCGGTGATGGTTCGTAGCCCTTATGCGCATGCGCGGATTGTGGGGATCGATGCGTCGGCGGCGTTGGCGGTGCCGGGGGTTTTGGCGGTGTTGACGGGGGAGGATTATGCGGCGGATGGGCTCGGCGGGATTCCGTCGGGGAGCGATCTGATCCGGTTTCCGGGAACGCCTGAGAGTGCGGGGTTTGTGTTTCGGCCGGAGCATCCGGCGGTGTCGCGGGGGCGGGCGCGGTTTGTCGGCGACACGGTGGCGGTGGTGGTGGCCGAGAGCGAGGGGGTGGCGCGGGACGCGGCTGAGCTGGTGGTGGTTGAGTATGATGAGCTGCCGGCGGTGACGGGGACGGCGGCGGCGGCGGTGAAGGGGGCGCCGGCGGTGTGGGACGAGGCGCCGGACAATGTGTGTTTCCGCTGGTCGGCGGGGGATCGGGCAGCGGTGGAGGCGGCGTTTGCCAAGGCGGCGCATGTGGTGCGGCTGGGGACGCAGAATACGCGGGTGCATGTCGGCTCGTTGGAGACGCGGGGGGCGATCGGGGCGTTCGCGGGCGGGCGGTATGTGCTGTCGACGGGGACGCAGATGCCGCATGGGCTGAAGGAGGCGCTGGCGGGGGAGGTGTTCAAGGTGGCACCGGACAGGATCCGGGTGCTGACGGCGGATGTGGGGGGGAGTTTCGGGATCAAGAACGCGCTGTATCCGGAGCAGGTGATTGTGCTGTGGGCGGCGAAGCGGGTCGGGCGGACGGTGGCCTGGATGGGGGAGCGGGCGGACGGGTTCGTTTCGGACTACCAGGCGCGGGACAACGTGTATGAGGGGGCGTTGGCGCTGGATTCCGAGTATCGGTTCATGGCGCTGCATGTGACGTCGACGGCGGCGATGGGGGCGTATCTGGCGCCGAAGGGGCAGTTGTCGCCGACGTCGAACATGCCGGCGCTGGCGGGGGTGTATCGGCTGCCGGCGATCCTGACGGAGGTGACGGGCGTGTTTTCGAACACGGCGCCGACGGAGGTGTATCGCGGCGCGGGGCGGCCGGAGGCGGTGTATCTGCTGGAGCGGCTGGTGGATCATGCGGCGCGCGCGCTGGGGGTGGACAAGCTGGAGTTGCGGCGGAAGAACATTCTGTATCCGCATGAGATGCCGTATCAGACCGGGCTCGGGCTGCGTTACGACAGCGGCGATTTTCCGAAGATGCTGGAGACGGCGCTGGAGCGGGCGGATATGGCGGGGTTCGCGGATCGGCGTGCCAAGTCGGCGGCTGTCGGAAAACTGCGGGGGTTGGGCTGGGCGCATTATTGCGAGCGGGTGGCGGGGAGCTGGGCGGAGCATGCCTGGCTGGAGCTGCGGCCGGATGGGCGGGTGACGGTGCTGGTGGGCACGATGTCGAACGGCCAGGGGCATCAGACGGCCTATGCGCAGCTGGTGGCGGATCAGCTGGGGCTCGATCCTGACGATATCGACGTGGTGCAGGGGGATACGGATCGCATTCCCTCGGGGCATGGCACTGGGGGATCGGCGTCGATCCCGATCGCGGGGGCGGCGCTGGCGGATGCGTCGGTGGACCTGGTGAAGCAGGCGTTGCCGTTGGCGGCGGATACGCTGGAGGCGGCGGCGGCGGATATCGCGTTTGCGGATGGGGTGTTTCGTATCGTCGGGACGGATCGGTCGGTGGGGCTGAAGACGGTGGCGCGGCGGCTGGGCCAGGGGACGGTGCCGAATGTGCTGAACGGGGCGGGGTTCTGGAAGCCGGCGGGGCCCACGTTTCCGAACGGGTGCCACGTTGCGGAGGTGGAGGTGGATGCGGAGACCGGGGAGTGGGCGCTGCTGCGCTATACGATGTTGCATGATTTCGGGCGGGTGTTGAATCCGCTGCTGCTGGAAGGGCAGTTGCAGGGGGGCGTGGCGCAGGGGATCGGGCAGGCGTTCTGCGAGCGGGTGGTGCATGACGCCGAGAGCGGGCAGGTGCTGACGGGGTCGTTCATGGACTACCAGATCCCGCGGGCGGACGAGCTGCCGTCGCTGGTGCTGGAGACGTTGCCGACGGACGCGCCGTCGCATCCGCTGGGCATCAAGGGGTGCGGCGAGGCGGGGGCCGCGGGGGGAGCGCCGGCGGCGATGAATGCGCTGATGGATGCGCTGTCGCAGGTCGGCGTGAAGCATATCGAAATGCCGGCGACGCCCGAGGCGGTGTGGCGGGCGATGCGCGTCGCGCACTGAGAGTCCGTTTGAAAACTCTACTCTGGTGGTCATCCGACGCGTCTTTTCTGCGCTCCGGTGCTCACGGGCTTCAAGCCCGCTCCGCTCCGGTGCTCGACAACACGCGCCGGTCGGCCGCAAAGCGCGGCCTCTGACTCACCAGAGCGAGTTTTGAAACGGACTCGGTTTAAATCAAGGGAAGGAAGCTTCGATGGAACTCAAGGGTGCGGTCGCGCTGGTGACGGGCGGAAATGGCGGGCTGGGGCAGCGGATCTGCCACGCGCTGGCGCGCGAGGGGGTGCATGTCGCGGTGGTCTATGCGCAGAGCCGCGGGCAGGCGGAGGAGGTGGCGCGGGATCTGGCGGGGCGCTACCAGGTGAACGCGGCGGCGTTTGGCTGCGATGTGACGGATGCGGCGGCGGTGTCGGCGGTGGTCGATGCGGTGAAGGCTCGTTTCGGGCGCATCGATATCCTGGTGAACGACGCGGCGTTCAACAAGGCGATCCCGTTCAATGATCTCGACTCGCTGACCGAGGAGGTGTGGGAGAAGATCATGGCGGTGAACCTCACCGGGCCAATGCGGCTGATCAAGGCGGTGGCGCCGGTGATGAAGGCGCAGGGGCGTGGGCGGATCGTCAATATTTCCTCGGTGGCGGGGCTGCATCCGACGGGCTCGTCGATCGCCTACGCGGTGTCGAAGGCGGGGCTGATCCACCTGACGCGCTGCATGGCGGTGGGCCTGGCGCCGGAGACGCTGGTGAACTGCGTGGCGCCGGGGTTGCTGGAAGGCACGCGGGCGACGGCGAACCTGCGGGCGGAACAGATCGAGCGCTCGGCCTCATCGGCGGTGCTGAAGAAAGCCGCCGACAAGGATGACTGCGCCGACATGGTGGTGACGATGTGCCGGACGGAAACCATGACCGGGCAAACCATGGTGATCGACGCCGGCCGCGTCTTCCACTGACGCCGGCGGGGAGGAAGGGAGGCCAGGCCCTTCGCCCGTGGCCCCACCAGGAGGCGACGCCTTCTGGTGGCGGCGCAGCATTTGCCGTGGCGGCAGCAGAACTCTGCCATCGCGGACCTCGGCGTCCGACGCCAAGGCGGTTGGCCTGCGTCGGTTCGGGGGCTGGGTTGCCAGGCGGTGGTTTGCCAGGGCTCGCTTGCCTGCCTAGCATTCCCGCAAAAATGGAGGGACGACCATGGCACGAATGATTGGCGCGCTGGTTGCGCTGCTGTTGTTTCCGTTGAGCGCATGGGCCGATGCCGGCGACTGCGCGCATATCGCAGATGCGAAGATCGAAGTGACCAATCTGTTGTCGTCGAGCGTGGTGCCGGCGAAGGATGGGTTGCCGGAGTATTGCCGCATGCTGGGGTTTGTGCGGCCGGCGATCAATTTTGAAATCCGGATGCCGACGACGGGGTGGAACGGGCGGTTCTACATGGCCGGGTGTGGCGGGTTCTGTGGGTCGCTCGACAGCGATCGGCCGGGCCAGGTGAATGCAATCAATCATGGGCTGCGGCGTGGCTATGCGGTCGCGACGATGGATGCGGGGCATTACGGCACGACGGCGACCGATGGGCGCTGGGCGATGAACAATCCGGTGGCGATTGCGGACTGGGGCTGGCGCGCGGTGACGGAGACGGCGCGGGTCGGCAAGACGGTGGTGAAGGCGTACTACACGGCGGCGATCGAGAAGTCGTTCTTCAATGGCTGCTCGAATGGCGGGCGGCAGGCGCTGATGGAGGCGTCGCGCTTCCCCGACGATTTCGACGGGATTATCGCGGGTGCGCCGGCGATGGATGGGGTGGGGATTTTCGGGGCGCTGTTCCCGTTCCTGGCGCAGGCGAATGCTGGGGCGGATGGCAAGCCGATCTTCACCAACGCGAAGCTGCGGCTGCTCGGCGAACTGGTGACGGCGTCGTGCGCCGACGAGGACGGGCTGGTGGGCGATCCGCGGAGCTGCAAGATCAAGCCTGGGGTGATGGCGTGCCGGCCGGGGGATCTGTCGGAGACCTGCTTCACGCCGGCCGAGGTGGGCGTGTTGGAGAAGTGGTATGCGGGGCCGATGGGGAAGGACGGCAAGCCGCTGTATTCGGGCGGGATCCCCGCGGGGTCCGAGGTGTTCTGGCCGGCCTGGTTGACGGGGAGCGGGACGCTCGAGGGCTCGGACATGGTGTTTGGCCGCGAGTTCCTGCGCTATGTCGGTTTTCCGGTGGCGCCGGGGCCGACCTACGATCCGCTGCGGGAGTATTCGATCGAGCGGGATTTCCCGAAGCTGCAGGCGATGGCGCCGGTGTATACGTCGTCGAACCCCGATCTGTCGCGGTTCAATGCGAAGGGCGGCAAGCTGATCATCTATAACGGGCTGGCGGACGCGATCGTGCCGCCGTTCCGGACGATCGACTACTACGCGGCGGTGACGAAGGCCGCGGGTGGGCGGGCGAAGACGGAGAGTTTCGCGCGGCTGTTCATGATCCCCGGGATGGATCACTGCGGCGGCAGCAACGCCGGGGCGGGGATCGATCAGCGCGGCTTCGATCCGCTGACGGCGCTGGAGAGTTGGGTCGAGAAGGGTGTGGCGCCGGCGGCGCTGGTGACGACCAAGCTCGATGCGGCCGGCAAGGCGAAATGGTCGCGGCCGGTATGCCCCTTCCCGCAGACGGCGAAGTTCGATGGCAAGGGAGACCGCTCCGCGGCGGCGTCGTGGTCCTGCTCGGGGTGAGCGCGGGGGCCGCGGGTCAGGCCGTGGGGAGCAAATAGGGGGCGGGGACGAGGAAGCGGCCGGTGACGGTGCGCAGGGCGTTGTCCTCGCTCGCCATGCCCGCGGTGCGGAGGGCGCGGATGAAGCTACCGGCCAGCGTCTCATCCCAGAACCAGGTTTCGACCTGGCCGAAGCCGGGCATGGGGCCCGTTGACTGGGCGGCCTCGCTGTAGAGAGCCTTGAGATCGTCGACCAGGAAGCGGAGCGCCAGCGCGGGCGTCAGGCCGGGGACGGGGCTTGGGGCCGGCGTGCCGTCCAGGAAGGCGGCGGCGTAGGCGGGCCATGCGTCGGGGGGCTGGCCGGAGACGCCGACTGTGGTGCGGCCGCGCTGCGCCTGGGCGCGGGCCCACCAGGGCAGGACGCGCGCGAGTTCGGCGGCGAGCGCGGCCGCGGAGACGGCGCCGGGGGGCGGCAGGGTGAAGGGGGGGCGCCAGGCTTGCCGGGGGGATTGGCTGGGCGCGTCGGTTTCGAAGTCTTCGAGGATGACGGGCCCGTCGCTCCGCTCGAGCAGGCGCAGGGCGCGCAGGAGGACGCGGGTCTGGAAGGCGGGATCGTCGGGCTCGCCCAGGGGGCGGCCGAGGGGGAAGGGCACGAAGAGGGCGCGCGGCGGGCGGGTGGCCTCGAGGTGGGGGCGCACAAGGCCGATCACCACGGTGGCGATGCCCAGGCTTTCGATCATGTGGGCGAGCGCGCTCACGGCGCGCGTGCAGAAGGGTCAGACAGGGCTGAGCAGGACCGCATCGCTGCGCTCCTGCTGCAGTTGCCCCACGATCTGTTCGGCGGTCTCGGCCATGGTCACGGGATCGGTCGAGCCCATGACGGCGTAGTTGCTGGGGGCCACGCCGCCGATGACGCCTTGGGCGGCGAGTTCGCGCAGGCGGTCGACGGGGTAGATCGTGTTGATGTCGCGCTGCCAGCCGGCGCGGTCGAAGTTGATGGAGACGTGGCTCATGACCAGGTCGGCGGCGGGCAGGCTCTCCGGCAGGAGGCGCATCTCGGGCGAGCCGAAGGGGAAGGGCGGCGCGGTGCGCGGGTGGAGGGCGGCCGAGGTGATCATGGCGACGCGGCGCGCGGCGAGGGGCGCGCCGGTGACGAAGGGGGTGCCGGGGAAGGTGGCGCACGCCAGGCCGAGAATGGCGTTGCGCGTTCCTTCGGGAATGTCGTCGATGCGCGCCATTGAGTGGCCTCCTGGGGCATCACAGCATTCGGCGCTGGGCCGCGCAATCCCGCTCAGGTGAAGTTTTGCAGATAGGCCTCGGCGAGGGTTGCGGTGCCTTCGACAAAGGGGCGGCCGAGTTGCTGGGCGAGTTCGGTTTCGCCGTGGGAGCCGATCCAGGCGACGGCCATCATGCGGCGGAGCATGAGGAAGGTGGGGAGTTCGGCTTCGTCGTCGCGGGCGAGTGGGGTGATGGAGCGGTAGCCGTCGATCCAGGAGGCGGTCCAGGCGGGGACGGCGGGGTTGTGTTCCATGAAGGTCATGACGGTGCCGTAGTCGTAGAGGAACCAGCCGATGCCGCAGTCGTCGAAGTCGATGACCGAGACTTCTGCGACGGCGCCTTCGGGGCCGCCGACGAGGAGGTTGGCGGCGCGGAGGTCGGCATGGATGAGGCCGCGGTGGGTGGGGCCAGTGAAGCGGCGGAGGCGGGTTTCGAGGGTGGTGACGAGGCGTTCGAGAGTTTCGGCGGTTTCGGCCTCGATGCCGGGGGCGGCGCGCCAGTCGCCCCAGATGGGGCGGTGGCCGAGCATGGTAGAAAAATCCCAGTGCTGGCGGTGAAAGTTTGTGGGGGGCTGCCAGGCGCGGGCGTGTTGGTGGAGGCGGGCGGTGACGGCGCCGAGTTGGTGCATGGTGGCGTCGATGTCGGTGTCGGCGGGTTCGCGGCCGTCGAGGAAGCCAAAGAGGACGGCGCGGCGGGGTTCGGGGAGCTCGGCGCTGGCGAGGATTTGCAGAACGTCGCCGTCGCGGCCGGGGATGGCGGGGGCGGTGCGGACGACGCCGTCGGTGTGGAGGGCGGCGAGCCAGGCGAGTTCGGAGCGGATGGCGGCGTCGGTGTGGTAGCCGGGGCGGTGGAGGCGGAGGATGCGGGGGGCGTCGCCGGGGAGGTCGATGCGGTAGGTGATGTTTTCGGAATGGTTGATGACGCGGGCGGTGGCCTCGGAGCGGAGGTTCCAGCGCTGGAGGTGGGCGGCGACCAGGCGGTCGTAGGGCGCGAAGTCGAACGTATCCATGCAATAGTCCCCCGCGTGGCGGCGCAACGACTATGGCGGCGGGGGGCGGAGGGCGCAACGCGCGCGCGGCGGCCGCATTGACGCATGGGGGCTGGCGCCGGAAACTCCCTGCCGCAACGCAGCAAGGGAGCCGCGACATGACCAGCCAGTTCCGCCGAGCCGTTACCCGCCGGACCGTTCTTGGCAGTGCTCTCGCCGCCCCCCTGGTGAGCCGGGCGCATGCCGTCGAGGGGACGCTGGTGCTGGGGGCCTATAGCGGCATTTTCGAGGACAATTATCGCGCTGCCGTGGTCGAGCCGTTCATGCAGGCCAATCCCGGCATCAAGGTGACCTATTACGCAATGGGGAGCTCGGCGCAGACGCTGGGCGTGCTGCGTTCGCAAAAGGCGGCGCCGCAAATCGACGTGGTGCTGTTCGACGTATCGGTGGCGAAGGGGGCGACGGATGACGGGCTGCTCGACGATATCTCGGATCTGGCTGTGATGAAGGAGCTGTTTCCGGGCGCCTTCACCAAGGGGGTCGCGGGGGCGGCGGGGACGTTCGACAACTATGTGTTGCTGTATGCGCCGGACAAGGTGAAGCCGGCGCCGACGTCGTGGAAGGTGTTGTGGGAGGAAAAATACAAGGACCAGATCGCGCTGGTGGCGCCGCCGGATATCGTGGGCATCAGCCTGACTCTGATGGCGAACAAGGCCTGGGGCGGCGGCGACTATCGCAAGTCGGTCGAGACGGGGATTGCGAAGATCGCGGAGATGGCGCCGAACGTGCTGAGCTGGAATCCGGCGCCGGATCCCTACACCTTCATCATCCAGGGCCAGGCGGCGCTGGGCGTGGGCTGGAATGCGCGGGGGCAGATCTATTCCGGGCAGTCGAACGGGAAGCTCGCGGTGTCGATCCCCTCGGAGGGGTCGTTGTTTCAGATCAACAACATGTGCCTGGTGAAGGGGGCGAAGAACCCGGCGCCGGCGCGGGCGTTCATCGAGTATGCGTTGGGGGCGACGGCGCAGAAGGCGTTCACCGAGCGGATGTTCTACGCGCCGGTGAACAGCAAGGCGCAGATCTCGCCGGAGGCGATGGCGCGCACGGCGTCGACGCCGGAGCGGCAGGCGGCGATGCTCGATGTCGACTGGCTGGAGATCGCCAAAATCCGTGATGGGATCAGCGAACAGTGGCGCCGGCGCATCCTGACCAAGCGCTGAGAGCATGGCGGGCACGCGGCTCGTTCTCGAGGGGCTGAGCAAGAGTTTCGCGGGCGGGCCGCCGGTGGTGGCGGCGCTGTCGCTGGTGGTGGAGCCGGGAGAGATGCTTGGTTTCCTCGGGCCATCCGGGTGCGGCAAGACGACGACGTTGCGGATGATCGGCGGTCTGACGCCGGCCTCGGCGGGGCGGGTGCTGGTGGATGGGCGGGATGTGACGGCGCTGCCGCCGCATCGGCGGGACATGGGGATCGTGTTCCAGAACTACGCGCTGTTTCCGCATATGGACGTGGCTGGGAATGTCGCGTTCGGGCTTGAGATGCGCGGCATGAAGCGGCCGGAGATCGGCGAGCGGGTGGCGCGGGCGCTGGACCTGGTGCAGCTCGGGCATCTGGCGAAGCGGCGGCCGAAGGAGTTGTCGGGCGGGCAGCAGCAGCGGGTGGCGCTGGCGCGCGCGCTGGTGATCGAGCCGTCGATCCTGCTGCTCGACGAGCCGCTTTCGAACCTGGATGCGAAGTTGCGCGAGGATATGCGGAGCGAGATCCGCGACATTCAGCAACGGCTGGGGATCACGACGGTGTTCGTGACGCATGACCAGGCGGAGGCGCTGGCGCTGTGCGACCGGATCGCGGTGATGCATGGCGGGAAGATCGCGCAGCTGGGGACGCCGCACACTATCTATGAGCATCCGGCGACGGAGTTCGTGGCGGATTTCGTCGGGCGGTCGAACCGGTTTTCCGCCATGGCGGCGGGCGGGATGGTGACGATGGGGGCGCTGTCGGTGCGGGCGCCCGGGGATGTGCGCGGGGCGGCGACGGTGATGATCCGGCCGCATCGGATTGCGCTGGGGGCGGCGCCCGGGGGGGGCGAGTGGAATGAGGCCACTGGCGCGATCGCGCGGGTGACGTATGTGGGGGACATGCTGGCCTGCGAAGTGGCGGCGGGGGGGGTGACGTTCCTGGTGGAGCGGCCGACGCAGCCGGGGCTGGCCGATCCGCGGCCGGGCGAGGCGGCGACGCTGCATTGGCGGGTGAGCGATACACTTGTGTTCCCCGCAGGCGGGGGCTGAGATGCGGCCGGCGGTGTTGGCGGGGCTGCTGTTGGGGCCGGCGCTGCTGGTCAATCTCGGCACGTTCCTGGTGCCGATCATCAATCTCGCGCTGCTGTCATTCAATGAGGTGCGGCCATCGGGCGGCGTCGGGCCGGGGCCGACGCTGTCGACCTGGGCGATCCTGTTCGACGATCCCTATTACATGGAGATCGTTGGCAACAGCATCGGCGTGTCGGTGATGGTGACGGGGTTCACGGTGCTGGCGGGGTATCCGGTGGCGCTGTTCATTCATCGGGCGGCGGCGCGGTGGCGGAACCTGCTGGTGGTGGCATGCATCTCGCCGCTGCTGGTCTCCGCGGTGGTGCGGACCTACGGGTGGATGGTGATACTCGGTGATAACGGGATCGTGGCGGCGGCGCTGCGTGGGCTTGGCATGGCGAAGGCGCCGCGCATGGTGTTCAACCTTACGGGGGTGGCGATCGCGCTGGTCGAGATCCTGATGCCGACGATGATCCTGTGCCTCCTGGCGGGGTTCGGGCGGCTGAATGCGTCCGTCGAGGAGGCCGCGGCCTCGCTGGGGGCGCCGCCGTGGCGGGTGTTCCTCCGCGTGGTGCTGCCGCTGAGCCTGCCGGGGATCCTGCTGGGGTGTCTGCTGGCCTTCGTGCTGACGGTGTCGAGTTTCATCACGCCGAAGCTGCTGGGGGGTGGGCGCGTCATCCTGCTGGCCACCGAGATCTATGACCAGGCGATCGTGACGCTGAACTGGCCGCTGGCCGCGGTGCTGTCGGTGCTGTCGCTGGGGGTGTTCGGGCTGGCGCTGCTGCTCTATGGGCGGGTGCTGAGGTTGGTTGAGGCATGATCGGGAAAACGCTCCACAAAGTGCTGATCGTGCTGCTTTTCGCGTTCCTTCTGGCGCCGGTGGTGCTGGTGATTCCGATGTCGTTCTCGGCGGATCGATTCCTGGTGTGGCCGCCGTCGGGGTTCTCCCTGCGTTGGTATTCGGCGTTGCTGGGGGAGACCAAGCTGATGGAGGCGGCGCGCAACAGTCTGGTGCTGGCGCTGCTGGTGACCGCGGCCGCGCTGGCGATCGGGACGCCGGCGGCCCTCGCGCTGGGGCGCAGCCGGTTCCGCGGGAGGGAGCCGCTGATCGCCGTGCTGACGGCACCGCTGCTGCTGCCAACGATCGTGCTGGCGCTGGCGCTGCTGATCGTGTTCGTCGGCTACGGGCTGATCGGGTCGTGGGCCGGGCTGCTGTTCGCACATCTGCTGGTGGCGCTGCCCTATGGCATCCGGGTGCTGATGACGGCTGTGGCGACGCTGCCGCCGGCGGTCGAGGAGGCGGCGGCGAGCCTGGGGGCCCCTCCCCGTTCAGTTTTCCGGCGGGTGACGCTGCCATTGATGATGCCCGGGGTGGCGGCGACGGCGGCGATCGTGTTCCTCGTCTCGTTCGACGAGGTCGTCATCAGCCTGTTCGTCGTCGGTCCGGAGCTCACCACTCTACCCGTCGCCCTGTTCCGCTACGTCGAAAGCAAGACCGACCCGCTGGTCGCCGCGGTGTCGGCGCTGCTGGTGCTGCTGACGCTCGGCGTTGTCGTCATTCTCGAACGCGCCATGGGACTTGCCCGCGCGATCGGGCGCTAACCGTATAACCAGGAGAACAGTTATGTTCGTCGTCAACGAGCTCCCCACCCAGATCGACGCGGAAACCATCGCCATTCTCGAGCGGGCCGAACCGGCCACGATCGGGCACTTCCTGCACTACGGCTTCGTCGACCCGGCGATCTCGGCGCGCTGGCAGGTGCCGCGCATTGCCGGCACAGCGGTCACCGTCCGCTGCTCGGCCAACGACAGCACGATCGTGCACTACGCCCTCGGTCAGCTCCGCCCCGGCGATATCCTGCTCATCGATCGCGCCGGTGACGCCAAGCACGCCCCCGTCGGCGGCGGCGTCGCCTTCGCGGCGCGCGAAGCCGGCTGCAAAGGCATCATCGTCGACGGCGTCTCCACCGACATCCAGGAAATCCGCGACTACAAAGTGCCGGTCTGGTCGCGCGGCCTCTCCGCGATCACCACCAAAGTGATCTTCCAGCAAGGCCAGTTCTGCGTGCCGGTGTCGATCGGCGGCGTGGCGGTGAACCCGGGCGACGCGGTGCTGGCGGACGAAAACGGCATCCTGGTGTTCCCACCCAATCCCACCGCCATCCGCGCCGCCGCCGAACGCGCGATCGCCATGCAGGCCGCCGAAGGACCGCGCCTGGCGGAAGTGGCCAAAGGAAAGCGACTGCCGGACCTCAATGGGACGAACGCGAAGCTGCGGGAAATCCTGGCGGCGCAGAAGGGGTAAGGAAGGAAGAGTGGCTCCGCCGGCCAAGGGCTTTGCCCTTGGAACCCTTTGACTCTCTTGGTTGTGGAACTTGCCTTCAGTCGCGATCCCACGATCTCGATAGGGGGACTGGCGAAGCCAATCGAGCGGATGCGACTGCACCGAGGCTGGTGCGGTCGCATGGACTGAATGCCTGCGGCGCTAAGGAAGTGGGTTGGCAGCTGAAGGACGAACTTCCAGCCGCTCAAACGAAATGGGTTCTCAGGGATCGAGCGGACCGTGGCCGAAGGCCGCGTAAGCCGCTCGATGGCCCTGAGCCGGCGGAGCCTGTCCTTTGACGCCCTCTCCTCCCAGACGAAGGAGAGGGCGCCGTAGGTTCAGGGGTCGATGCGGGCGGTGGCGGTGCCGCTGACGACTTCTTTGCCGTCTTGGTTGGTGGTGGAGATGGTGAGGTCGACCAGGAGTTCGCCGTTTTCTTCGCGGATGGCGGCGACGGTGGCGGTGGAGTCCAGGGTGTCGCCCGGCCAGACCTGGTTGGTGAAGCGGACGCCGAATTTCTTCAGGCGGCCGTCGCCGACGTAGTTGGTGAGCATTTTGCCGGTGAGGCCCATGGTGAGCATGCCGTGGGCGAAGACGCCGGGGTAGCCGGCGATTTCCTTGGTGTAGAGGTCGTCGGTGTGCAGCGGGTTATAGTCGCCCGACGTGCCGGCGTACATGACGAGCTGGGTGCGGGAGAGGTTTTCGATCACGCGTTCGGTGTGGGTGGCGCCGACGGTGAGGGCGGATTTCTTGAGTGCCATGTGCGTTCTCCCTAGCTCTGCGCGACCGGCTTTTCGGTGCGCACGCCGACGCTGCGGGCGGTCACCACCAGATCGCCGTTCTGGTCGCGGTATTCGGTAATGCGCTCGGAGAACAGCAGCTTGCCGGCGCGCTTGCTTTCCTTCTCCCAGGTGGCACCCGGCTTGGTCTCGACCGTCAGCACGTCACCGGGACGGAGCGGGCGGTGGTACTCGAAATGCTGCTCGGCATGCAGGCCGCCGGAGGAGGCGGGCTTCTCGGTGATGCCGGTCGGGCCCTTGGCGGAACCGAACCACTTCTGGCCATGCTTGGGGCGAAGGAAATAGTCGGGATCGAACTGGGCGACGGACTGCGGGAAGGTGGGGGGCGCAATGATGCCGCCAACCTCGGTCTTTTTGGCCGCTTCCGCGTCATAGTAGACGGGATTGGGATCGTCGACCGAGCGGGCGAACATCATGATGTGCGACGCTTCGACAGGAAAAGTGATTTTTGCCAAAGGGATCCTCCGGTTTCTGGTGGCAACCCGGTCTGGCGCCGGGCCGTTCAACGAGAACCATAACGCATTGGCGGCGAGGCGCTACACCCTGCGTTTGGGAAAGGGAAAAGGAAGAGAAAGGCTCCGCCGGCCAAGGGCCGAGAGGCCCTTGGAACCCACAACTTCTCTTGGCTGTGGAACTTGCCTTCAGTCGCAATCCCTCGATCTCGTCGCGGAGAGTGGCGAAGCCAAGAAAGAGCCATGCGACTGCACAACGTTCCGTGCGGGTGGTACGTTTGATTGCCTGCGGCGCTAAGAAAGACGTTAGCAGCTGAAGAACGATGATCCAGCCGCGTGAAGTGATGGGTTCTCAGGGCCTAGGCCCTGAGCCGGCGGAGCCTTGCCTTCCTTGACTCCCCTGCCCTTCACGGCCGAACAGCGGGGGTTTCAACCTTGAGGCCTCGGGCGCGGACAGCGAGGTAGAGCTCGAGGGATGTGGCTTCGGGGGAGTCGGGGGGGAGGGGTTCGGCGCGGACGCCGGTGAGGCAGGCGCGGAGGCGGCGGGGGAAGGAGCCGATTTTCTGCCATTCCAGGCGGTATTCGGGGTAGCCGTTGGCGTGGCCTTCGGGGATGAGGGCGCCGCCGAGGCGGTGGCCGGCGCGGTCTTCGTGGCAGTTGGCGCAGGACATGTTGAGCTGGCCCTGGCGGGTGGTGAAGAAGGTTTTGCCGGCTTCGACGAAGGGGGCGTTGGGGCCGGTGGGGTCGACGGCGAGGGGGAGGCCGCGGGATTGGAGGGCGACATAGGCGGTGAGGCCGAGGAGGGCGTCGCTTTCGGGGGGGAGCGCGGGGGCGGCCGGGTGGTCGGTGCGGCAGGCGTTGATGCGTTGGGCGAGGGCGAGGGGGCGGCGGCGGGTAAGGTCGTAGGTGGGGTAGCGGGCGGCGGCGCCGCGGAGGGTGGTGGCGGGGCCGTGGCAGTCGGCGCAGGATTTTTGGGCGGTGCCGGCGGGCGTGGACCAGAGGGTTTCGCCTTGCTGGACCCAGAGGAAGGCGGGGTTGGCGGTGTCGTCGTCTTGCATGGCGCGGACCTGGGGGCCGCTGTCGTCATAGCCGGAGCGGGGTTGGGCGAGCGTGGGGGTGGCGAGCAGGCACAGCGCGAGGGCTGTGGCCAGCCTCATTCGACGGTGATCTCGACGGTTTCGAAACCGCTGACGCCTTGGTCGTCGGTCCAGGAGAGGGTGATGAGGCCGGTTTCGACGGCGCGGGCGGAGAAGGCGAAGTAGGGGTTGGCGGAGATGGCGGGGAAGAGTTCGGCGCGGAAGACTTCTTCGCCGCCGTAGGTGCAGAAGAAGCTGTTGATGATGTCGCGGGGGACGACCTTGCCGACCTCGTCGCGGCGTTGGCCGCTTTCCATGGGGTGGGAGATGAGGACGCGGATTTCGAAGGCGTCGCCGCGTTTGACGCGTTTGGGGATGTTGATGAGGGGGCGGGCCATGGTCAGATCTCGTCGATGCAGGCGGCGAGCGTGACCAGCAGCTCGATGTTGTCGGTCCAGAAGGTGCCGTCGGCGCAGGCGGCGACGGCGATGACGGTTTGTGAGGTGGCGAGGCGGATGCGGGTGGACAGGCGGGGGGCGGCGCTGCGGGGGCCGAAGAAGGCGTGGATGACGTTGGGCAGCGGGTTGGCCTGGGCGAAGACGTGCAGGCTGAGGACGCGTTCGGCGGGCGGCAGGGGGTCGGCGACGGCGACGGTCATGGCCACCGCGTTGCCGTTTTCGACGAGGAGGGGGATGTCGAGCTTGACGCGGCCGGGATGGAGGGGGGCGCCTTTGGTGAGGGCCTGGATGGCGGCGGCGACGTCGGCGGGGGTGGCGCTAGCATGGCCGGGGGCGAGCGGCAGGAGGGTGGCGCCGGCGAGGAGGAGGCGGCGGGAGAGCATGGTCAGTCCTCCCTCAGGGTGGCGAGCCAGGCGACGACGTCTTCGATCTGGGGGTCGGTGAGGATGGGTTTGTCCTGCCAGGCGCGGCCGACGCGGCGGAGGCCGGGAGTGGCGCGGTAGGGGGGCATGATGGTGTCGGGGTTGACGCGGCTGGCGTCCACGAGGCGAAGGCGGATCTGGCCGGGGGTGAGGCGGGCGCCGACGCCTTTGAGGTCTGGGGCGAGGTCGCCCTGGAAGCGTTCCTCGGGGATGGGGGCGGCGTGGCAGAGCAGGCAGAGGCCTTGCTGGCGGCTGGCGACGATGGCGCGGCCGCGGGCGGGGTCGCCGGGGGAGGTTGTGAGCGGGGGCATGCTGTCGTCGACCGCGGGGAGCGGGGCGGCGGCGGCGAGGAATGTGGCGAGCATGAGGATGCTAGCTGAAGGCTTCGGTCGTGATGGTGTGGAACCAGGCATCGGCGTAGTCGGCCTCGCGGGTGCGGGTCTCGGCGGGCGCCTCGAGCGGGCTGGTGCCGCCGGCGCCGTCGATGTCGGTGAGCAGGCCATTGGCGGGACGGTACACGCCGGCGACCGAAATGCCAAAGCCGGGGGCGACCAGGCTGTAGCAGGTGTTCATCAGGCGGGGGTCGGCGG
>Ga0164297_10001315_pt1 | contig 26740 bp, 37 predicted proteins | sample GEODES058metaG_FD_113539 | JGI IMG/M metagenome (GOLD analysis project Ga0164297, IMG submission 113539) | Dystrophic lake water microbial communities from Trout Bog Lake, Wisconsin, USA - GEODES058 metaG | ecosystem: Environmental > Aquatic > Freshwater > Lake | place: USA: Trout Bog Lake... | reverse complement strand
GGGCTGCCTACGAGGTCAAGACGGGTCTTACAGTCGATCAAGTAGGGTTTGTTGACCATCCATCCATAGCGATGACTGGCGCTTCTCCTGACGGATTAGTGGGGGATTCAGGCATGATTGAGATTAAGTGCCCAAACACAGCAACTCATATCGAGACATTGTTATCAGGCAAAGTCCCGACAAAGTACCTAACCCAGATGACTTGGCAGATGTGCTGTACTGGCAGACATTGGACAGATTTTGTGTCTTACGACCCAAGACTGCCAGAGAATCTTCAGCTATTTATTAAACGGGTGGAATACGATCCTAAATACGCTGCGGAGCTAGAGCAGGAAGTAATTAGATTTTTAGATGAAGTAGACGCAAAGATTAAACAATTGGAGAAAATTAATGGCTAAAGTATTAAAAGAAATCACCACCATCGTGGGTAAGTACACAAACGACAAAGGTGAGGAGAAGAACCGTTATCACAAGGTCGGAATGATTATTGAGACTAAAAACGGGGAAATGCTCAAGATTGACAACTTACCGCTAAAAGAGGGTGGTTGGGATGGCTGGTGTTATATCAACGATCCATTACCAAAAGACGGTAAGAAGTTTAAGAAAGAAGAAGACGATATTGGATTTTAAAAAAACAGATAAACAAGGATAAATTATGAACAAATTTGATTTATATGAGACGTTAAAAGCCTACTTCCCTGACGATTTGATGGCGTTTGCCCGTAAAACAGACCCACAAACGTCAAAGGAAGCAGCAAAGACAGTAGATGTCAACAAGATGGAACAACTCGTTCTAGACGTGATTAAGAGTTTCCCTAACGGGTGTATCAGCCAAGACGTAGAGTCTGCTTTGGCGCAGTACCGGGCAAGTTCAGTTACTCCTCGCTATCGTCCTTTGATGAAGAAAGGATTGATTGTGGACACAGGAGAGAAACGTCCAGGTTTCTCAGGTCGTAACCAACGAGTGATGAGGGCTATATGACTAAAGAAGTAATGCAACAAGCACTTGAGGCGTTTGAAGCAATCATGATGGCTCGTGACATTGATTCAGCTACAACAATTGCTAAAAATGCTAGGTATGGATTGCGTGAGGCACTAAAGCAAGAGCAAGGTGAGCTAATAACTACATCTGACCACCGCTTAATGGAGATGCCTAAGCAAGAGCAAAATGAGATTGAACGCTTAACAGTTGCTTTGAAAAAAGCAAATGAGCAAGCCGAGCATTTTGAACGTGGATGTTATTTGCGAGAGGATGAACTTGAGAAGTTGAAGCAAGAGCAAGATGATTCATTTAATTACGTTCAAAAAGTAATTGAAGCTCTCTATGAAAACAGCGACCCAGTATCTGTTGAAGCGGCTGAATTATTAGAACGCATCATTGCCAAGCAAGAGCAGGATAAGCCCGCGGCGTGGGTGGATGTTAAATGCACACATCAGGGCCCGTATGAATTTTACGGAAAGGAATTGTTGCCAGTTGGAAAACACAATCTCTACACCAAACCACAAACTAAAGAATGGGTAGGTTTAATTGATGAGGATATGAAAGACCCAAAAACAAGCAATTTTGATTTTATTTATGGAGCAAGATGGGCTGAACAAATATTAAAGGAGCGCAATACATGAATAAAGAAGTAATGAAACAAGCGCTTGATGCGTTGAAATGTTTAATGAGTAGAACTGAAACCATGCAAGATGCTCTTGATGCCTCAAAAAAAGCACGTAACGCAATCAAAGCCCTAGAAGAAGCACTAAAGCAATATCAGGACGAGCCAGTGGCGTGGAAAACTGATGACATTGAGTTATATGTTAGGGAAGATAAATTTGGGTTTTATAGCATACCTCTTTACGCCCACCCACCACCAAAGCGCAAGCCGTTGACGGAAGCTGCAAATCACGATCTTGGCTATTTCAGAGGTTTAAAAGATGGCTGGAATTTTTGCGTTAATGATGACCACGAAGGTTTTGAACGGGCACAAAACGGGCTTACTGATGCAATTCGAGAATTGAAAAGAGAAACAACATGACAAAAAGAAAGCAACCTAAAAAACCACTTCCAAAGCATTTATGGAAACGTGGAAAAGATGGTCGAGTTATATGCCAATGTGGCACTCGTAAAGGTAGTGAGTACGATGGACTTTGTTTTGATTGTAGGGGCGGTGTCACTGCTTATGAATCAGCACACGGCATTAATAAGGAGTAAGACATGACTAAAGAAGTAATGGAACTGGCGCTTGAGGCGTTGAAATGTTTAATGAGTAGAACTGAAACCATGCAAGATGCTCTTGATGCCTCAAAAAAAGCACGTGACGCAATCAAAGCCCTAGAAGAAGCACTAAATCAAAAAGAAAATAATTTTAATTGCAAAACACACCCAGATGCCCCTCATGGGTTTGTTCGTAATGCTAGTCATAGTGAAGATAGATATGTATGTGAATGTGAGTTTTGGGAGCCTCCAGAGCAGGGTGAACCTGTGGCGTGGTTTAGAAAAGAAAATGGAGAAAATATTTATTACGCAACAAAAGCGTGGGATGACTGTTTGCCTCTCTACACCAAACCACAAACTAAAGAATGGGTAGGTCTTACTGAAGATGATCTGCGGAAAATAATCTTGGCAGCAACCGGGGTAGCCGAAGCAACTCTTAAGGAGCGCAACAAATGAAACATAAACACGCAGAATTGATTAAACAATGGGCAGATGGGGCTGAAATTCAATGTAAAAACGTATACAACGAATGGTTGGATTCTGATAGCCCAAGTTGGGATGATGATACTGAATACAGGCTAAAACCCGAAGAAAAGAAAGATTTTGCAGTCAGCGCTTGCGTAAAGTTCAAACTTGGCGTTCAGGGAGATTATTTGGAATTAGCCAAGATAGGAAATCACAACGTAGAGTTTTTATTTGACGGAACAACTCAGAAGCTAAAGGCTTTAAGGAGGTTACCAGAATGAGATACTTACTTTTAATGGCGTTCCTAGCTGGGTGCGCTGGGCAACGGCTAGAAACACCGCCCGTCCAGACTTACACAGCTCCCCCAGTTGTGCCTGTCAAGGTAGAGCCACAAGTTCAGCAAATGAGCAGAACTGAGGTCATTCAGGCCACAATCCAATGCGAACAGGATGGTCTAAGGGCTGTGCCAGTCATGTCTAAGCGGATTGTGTCGGGAATGATGTCAGACATAATCATAGACATTCAATGCGTACCTAAACGGGCAGCGTACTTTTGAGCAACGTAATCCTTATATTTAGCCTACTATCCTTGGGAGCAATCCTGGGGGTAGTTGTGGTTTGGGGTGTGGTTTTGTATAAAATATTTGTTGAAAATAAAGAATAATCCGTTAAAATGGTTGTGCTCGAAAGAGCTTTTCTTGCAAGAAAACTTATTTTTTAAGGATTATCATGTATTCAACTCGTGCAGAATCAGGCGAAAAATTGCCAAAAGGTGCTAAATCTTCAGACCGTACAGGCGAGAAGAAAGAAGGCCCAACAAGTGCTATGAAACAAACTGGCCCTAACAGCATTAAGGGAACTAAAGGCGTATCTGGAGAGAAAATCCCATTTGGCGCAACAGCTTCCGATATGTCTGGTGAACGTAAAATGCCTATCGCTGGTGGTGTTGGCATGGGTAAGATGGATGGTATCGGTGCTCGTGAAGCCTCCCACATGGGTCGTAATGACGGACGTACTGGTGAGATGAATGACGGTTCTAAAGAGCGTGAAGTATATTCTCACGTTAGAGTAGGTCACGTTCAAGATAAAATGTAAATCGTAGAGAACTCTGTGGGAGCACACAGAGCCTCTACTAACCAAAACAATTAATAAGGAATTGAGATGGCTGAGAAGTATTGTAAGACTTGTAGATACTTTTTGATAGAGACCAACGCCCAAATGGGAAGTTGTAGACGCTATCCAACTTATCAAAACCGTCATTCAACCGAATGGTGTGGTGAATTTCTAAGTGCAGTTGCTGAGAAGGCGACTTTGACCGTGGGAAGCACTAATCTTCCTGCGGTCTTTTCTGATTTACCTGACACGATAGAGAATTTGGTCGCAGAAGCAGAAAGATTGGAGGGTTTGGACATTGCCAAGCCCATAGATATGCCAGGGAAAAGAAAGCCAGGCAGACCTAAACTTAGTGGGAGACAGATCCCATGAAACCCATAAAAGACAAAATAATAGTCAAACCCGTACCTAGAATTCAATCAGTCCTTTACATTCAGACCGCAGAGGTAGATACTTGTGGTTATGTAACCGCAGTTGGGGACGAAGCTGCTGAGGAGGGTTTAAAGGTCGGGGATAAGGTCTGGTTTGGGACTTTAGCCAAAGACTACAAAGACGAATATTTGAAATATCACAATTTTAAGGACGGGGACGAGAAATTCCTAGTCCTTTCTTGGCAAGATGTTTGTTTTATAGAGGATCCAGAAGATGCCACTAATTAAGTCAAAACTAGAAAAGAATGTTGGTAAAAACATAGAAAAAGAAATCAAGGCTGGTAAACCACAGAAACAGGCAATTGCGATTGCCCTGAATGTTAAACGTGAAGCAGAAAAGAAAGCTAAAAAGAAATGAAAACAACTTTAGCCGTACATTTATTGGTCGCTATGGGCGTGGATGAGCATTTATTCATGAAATGGCGATCAGGAAAGAACTTTCACTCAACCAAAAAAGGCCCAGGCCGAAAACACAAAGGAAAATAAATGTTTAATTTCACACACGAAGTCCAAGACGTAAACCTAATCATCACCGCTTTAGAGCACAAAGCCCGTGATATTCAGTTATTAATTCAAAAGTTAACTAAAACAGCTAATGAGCAATTACCAGCTCAAAATACTGTAGTGCCATCAGAAGAAAATGTGTCAGCCCCTGTTGATAATCCTAATGCTTAAAAGTAATTAAGAATCAAAACCTTATAACTTAAAACAATATGTCAACAGGCGCACCACTCGGAAACAAGAACGCATCTAAGTCAAGGATGTTTTCTGACCGTCTTCGCATGGTTCTAACCCAAGAGCCACATCGACTTAGGACTATTGCCGAGCAGTTGGTAACTAAGGCCGAGGAAGGTGAGCCTTGGGCGATTAAAGAGCTGATGGACAGGCTAGAGGGTAAAGCGCATCAGTCTACAAGCCTTGAGAGCGCAGACGGAACTGCAATTGTTCCTCATATTCAAGTATCTTTTATAGCGCCTAATGCAACAGAATGAGATAGACCAAGCAATTAAGAAAGCCGAGTTTCCGGTTAAATTGCAATGCCTATTCGAAAAAAGCCGTTATAAATGTATATACGGAGGGAGAGGATCTGCGAAGTCTTGGTCGGTAGCTAGGGCTTTGCTTATTCTCGGTGCTAAACAAGTCCACCGGATTCTTTGCGCTCGAGAATATCAGAACTCTATTAGCCAATCCGTACATAAACTTTTGTCCGACCAGATCGTTGAGATGGGATTAATTGGGTTCTATGAGATTACCCAAAACTCTATCAGGGGCGCAAACGGCACGGAATTCTCTTTTGTAGGCCTAAAAAACAATCCTCATAACATTAAATCGTTTGAAGGGTGCACCATTGTTTGGGTAGAGGAAGCTCAGGCCGTATCCGCTCGGTCATGGGATATTTTGATCCCTACGATAAGGGCAAAAGACTCCGAGATCTGGATCACAATGAATCCTGAGTTGGAATCTGACGCTACTTATCAGAGATTCATTCTGCATCCAGCTGAGAATTGCATCACCCAAAAGGTCAACTGGTCGGACAATCCTTGGTTTCCCGAAGTTCTAGACCATGAGCGCAGAACACTTCAATCCAGAGATCCAGAAGCGTACAACACGGTCTGGGAAGGTTTATGCCGTCAGACTGTGGACGGAGCGGTGTTTGCCAGAGAGATGCAGACTGCGGAGTTAGAGGAAAGAATCACCAAGGTTCGCTACGATCCTACCAAGCCAGTCCATGCGGTATTTGACCTTGGCTGGGCTGATTCGACCTCGATTTGGTTTGTCCAGTTCATAGCCCAGGAAATCAGGCTAATTCGGTATATTGAGGACAACCAGCAAACAATCAGCCATTACCTAGCGACTATGCAGACGTTTGGATATGTCTACGATACTCTGTGGCTTCCTCACGATTCTGTCAACAAAACAATAGGATCAAATGGAAGATCAATTGATGAAATAGTACGAGCAGCTGGATACAAGACCAAAATCATCCCAAGAACTCCTATAGCTGATAGCATTAACGCTGCCAGAACTATATTTAGAAATTGCTTTTTTGATCGGGATAACTGTTATGACGGGCTTCAATGCCTTAGACATTACAGATATGAAGTAGATCCAGATACTAAGCAATTCAGCAAAAATCCACTTCACGACCAATATTCTCATGGTAGTGATGCCTTTAGATATATTGCTCTTGGTGTTCAGGAAACAAAAGCTAGAAAATCTAGGCCAAATGTTCAAAATTATGGTCAGCCTTTGTCTTGGATGTCGTAAAATGCAAAAAGCCAATTAGTAACGAGCTAACTGGCTTTTCTAACCAACCGATAAAAGGGTATCTTATGGCTGAACAAATTATAACTAAAGAGTATTTGAATGAATTATTTGAATACAGAGAAGGTGAGATTTATTGGAAAATACCAACTAGAGGACATTCTGTGGGCATGTTGGCTGGTTCGGTAAATAAACTTGGATATAGAGCAGTAAAAATAAACTCAAAGCTATACAAAGCTCACAGATTGATATATTTAATGTTTAATGGCGAATTGCCTGAAATAATAGATCATATTGACGGAAATCCATCCAATAATAGAATTGAAAATTTAAGACCAGCAAATACGTCTTTAAATAGAAAAAATGCCAAAATCAATAAAAACAACACATCTGGCGTTAAGGGCGTAAGTTGGGATTCACAATCAGGACGTTGGAAAGCTAGAATTTGGTCTAATAAAAAAACACATACAATTGGATTATTTAATACTATCGCAGAAGCTGAAAAAGTCGTAAAATTAGCCCGTGAACGTCTACATATGGACTTTGCACGTCATTCTTAAGGAAAAAAATGGCATCACAATATCAGGATATGGATGATTATGATCCAATCATAGAGGAAGCGAAGCAATTCCTGAAATTGGCTAATGACTCTGATACACAAAATAGGCAAGAAGCGCTAGAAGATCTTAAATTTGCTTCTGGTGGGGATCAATGGCCTGTAGACCTACAAAACTCCCGTAACCTTGAATCACGCCCAGTTCTGACTATTAATAAGTTAGATGGATATTGCCGTCAGGTCACCAACCAGCAACGCCAACAACGCCCCAGAATTCGTGTCCATGCGACTAACACAGTCGAGGACGCTGCGGACGCTAAAGTCGTTCAGGGAATGATTCGCCACATAGAGGTAAATTCAAATGCTGATAATGCTTATGATAATGCTTACAATTATGCTGTACGGATGGGTTGGGGATATATCAGGGTCGATCACAGATATATAAGAGAAGATTCTTTTGACCAAGAAATCTACATTGATCCGATTGACAATCCATTTACTGTTTACTTAGATCCCAACTCCATAGCGGTTGACGGGTCAGACCAGGAGCGTTGTCTTATTACGACAATGATGCATAAGACCACATTTAAGGAAATGTACCCAGATGCTGAGGAAACCTCGTTCACGATGAGAGGAACGGGAGATTCTCAGTCTGAGTGGATTACCAAGGAAGATATTAGGATTGCCGAATACTTCTACACAGTACGGGAAAAGGCCACTTTATACCAATTGTCTGATGGATCTTCTAGGTTTGCTGATGGCAAAGATTTCTTTGAGCGCATCAAAAGAGCAGGGCTAGAAATCCTAAATGAACGTGAATCCGTTAAAAAGACAATTAAATGGAAAAAACTCACCGCTATTCAGGTTTTAGAAGAACGTGATTGGGCTGGTTATTACATTCCAATCGTGCCTGTTTACGGTCGTCACGTTGTAATCGGGGATAAGCGTAAAAAATTTGGTATGGTTCGCCATGCCAAAGACGCTCAGAGGATGTACAACTTCTGGGTAACTTCCCTGACTGAGTCTGTGGCGTTAGCTCCCAAAGCTAAATGGATCATGGCAGAAGGTCAGGACGAAGGTCACGAGTTGGACTGGGCAGCTGCGAACATCAAATCAATGGCAACTTTGCGTTATAAGCAGACAGACATTGACGGAAACCCAGCGCCTCCTCCTCAAAGACTTCAGCCCGAGCCTCCTCCTGCTGGGGTTATGGCAGCTGCGCAAGAGATCAATAACGATATGGCTACCATTATCGGTATATACGATCCTAGCCAACAACTGCCAGGAAATATGTCCGGTAAGGCGTTAAACGGTCAGCAAATGCAGATTGACTTGACTAACTTTGACCTCTATGATAATTTGACCAAGTCAATGTGCCATGTGGGCAAGATTATTCTCGACCTGATTCCTAAAATCTACGATGTTCAGAGAATTATGCGGATCATCGGGGATGACGGTAGGCCAGAATTGCTCACAATCAATGAGCGAGATGCAGTTGGACGGGTTAAAAATGACGTAACTGTGGGTCAATATGACGTGGTTATGGAGACAGGACCAGGATACAACTCTAAGCGCCAAGAAGCTGTGGACGCAATGATGCCGTTACTTGCCAAGCCTGAGCTCTTTAACGTGGCTGGTGACTTAGTCTTCCGTAATATGGACTTCCCAGGCGCTGAGACGATTGCAGACCGTTTGGCTGCAATGAATCCGCTCAGTCAGATTGACGAACATTCTGAGATCCCACCGCAAGCTCAGATGATGATTAAACAGGCTCAGGCTCAAGCCCAGCAAGCTCAACAACAAATGCAAGCTATGCAGTTGGCGATGAAGCAAAGGTCTGATATTGAGCAAGTCAAGCAGGATTCTGAGACAAAACGTGAATTGATGAGAGTGACCGCTAAGGCACACGACATTGAGCTTAGGGACGCAGAACGTAAGTACGTTGCTGAACTAAATGTTCACGGAAAAGCGCAAGAAGCGGATCTGAAGTCTCAGACTGCGTTAGAGATTGAGAATTTGAAAGGCCAGTTTGCTTTAGTTTTAGCCCATTTGGACGCTAGATCAAGGAATGAAGCATCGGCTGAGACAACTGAAAGAGCGATTTAGGGCTTAGCCCAAAACCTTACCCGTTAGGTAAACGGGGTTTATTCTTAGGGAAACCTATGTCAGAGAAAGAAGCATCGTCTGTATTGACGAGTGAAAATAGTGGCGATTTTTATGCTCAAAAATTAGGTTTAGCTAAAGAGCCTGAAGCTGTGGCGGTTGAGGAAACTCCCGAGCCAGTTGCAGAAACTCCGCAGAGTGAACCAGAAGCAGAGATAGCCAAACCGACAGAGGAGACGGAAAAAAAGCCGAATCCGAAACTCGAAAAGCGGTTTTCCGAACTCACTAAGCAAAGGGAGCAAGCCCGTCAGGAAGCTGAAAGGGAGCGCCAAAGAGCTAGAGAGTTAGAGGATCGTTTAACGGCTTTAGAAAAAGGTAATCAGCCTGTAAAGGTAGAAGACCCAGACCGAGAGCCACAGCCAAGTGAGTTTACTGATGCTTTTGAATACGCAAGGGCATTGGCTAAATACGCTGCTGATAATGCGCTGAAGAACAGAGACAAAATTGAGGCCGAGCGTAAACAATCTGAAGAACGCCAGAAACTTAACGAAGCCTGGAAATCAAAAGTTGAAGCTGCGAAGTCTGAATTACCTGATTACGAGGATATGGTTGCTTCAAGCGACATCACCGTAAGCGACCAAGTAAGAGATGCAATTCTTGAGAGCGAAGTAGGTGCGAAGATTCTTTACCATCTGGCAGAGAATCCCGAAATAGCCGAGAAAATCAACGGTCTGTCTGTGGTCAGCGCATTAAGAGAGATTGGAAGGATAGAAGCTGGGTTTGAAAAGCCCGTTGAAGTCAAGCCTGTCGTAAAGCGAAGTAATGCACCAGCGCCTATCACTCCTATTCGTGGGGGAACTAACGTTGACGTACCTTTAACTTCTGATGGGGAGTTTACCGGTACACCAGCTCAATGGAAGGAACTCAGACGTTCAGGAAAGATTAGGTAAAACAATTTTTTAAAGGAAATGAAATGAGTAATATTTTACTAACGATTAGTAAAATTACTAATGAAGCCCTGATGGTTCTCGAAAACGAGTAAACAGTTTGCTCCCTTATGCGGTAACGCATATTGAATAACTTTCTCTGATTGACTTGGAACTCCAGAAGTGGACAACAAGGGGGAAGTCGAAAGACACCCTGAACGACTAAGTGAGAAAGCTCCTAGAAATAGGATGATGCGATAGTCTGAACTGCCCTATAACCCAAGAAGGGGCAGAGGAGAATCCGAAGAGGTTTTCCCGCCTAGAAATAGGTCACTAAAGTAACAGAATGTAACTTTCACTTCAGAAGTAGACCGTAACTATGACGACCAGTTCGCTGTTGTCGGAGCTAAGATCGGTAACACCGTAAACGTCCGTAGACCTGGCCGTTTTATCGGTACAACTGGCCCAGCTTTGAACGTTGAAGACTTTAACGAGACTTCAGTCCCAGTAACTTTGAGCACTCAATTCCATGTGGATAAACGTATGTCCACATACTTGCACTAAGCAAGTTGGCAAAATTTCTCCTGATTGACTTGGAAGTCTGGAAGCAGACGACAGGGGGCAAGCAAAACGAAAGTTTGTGCAGCCTGAACGACTAAGTGGAGGAACCCGAGAGGGATGCGATAGTCTGAACATCGGTATAACTTGAAACGAAGCCGATGAGTTTGATCCGAAGAGGTCGAACCGCCCGAAAGGGTCAGTAGGGTAAAACCGAAGTAACAGAATGACACAGTTCACTACTCAAGACTTAGCTTTAAGCCTTGATATGTTCTCTGACCGTGTGTTGAAACCCGCTGTTGCAGCAATCGCTAACAAGATTGACCGTGACGGTTTGAACGTTGCTGCTCTGCAGACTGCCAACATCGTTGGAACTGCTGGTACACCTCCAACAGGATTAATCACTTTCTTAACAGCTGGTGCTTATCTTGACTCTGAAGGCGCACCTAGAGATGGTCGTCGTTCTTGTATCATCGAGCCCTTTACATCTGCAACTATCGTTGATAGCTTAAAAGGTTTGTTTGTTCCACAAGAAGCGATTGGCGAACAGTACCGTAAAGGTCTGATGGGCCGTGACTCTGCTGGTGTTAACTGGAAGCTCGACCAAAACGTGGTTGCACAAACTTTTGGTTCTTACTCTGGCAACACTTTGTCTGCTGATACGACTGCACAAGTTGGTTATCTGACAAGTGGTTGGGCACAGTATTCCACAATCCAGATCAAAGCATCTTCAGCTTCTACATTGAACGCTGGTGACACTTTCCAGATTGCTGGTCTATACGCAACCAACCCCCAAAACCGTCAGGCTTATGGTTCAGGCAAGCTCCGTAACTTTGTTGTCCAATCTACTACTACAGTAGGTACAGGCGCAACAAACATTACAGTTAGCCCTGCAATCATCATCGGTGGTCAGTTCCAGAACACAATCGTGATCGGTTCTACATCTACTACTGCTGTTGTAACACCATTCAACAACACTGGTACTTTGTCACCACAGAACATCATGATGCACAGGAATGCCTTTACTCTTGCCGTAAACGACTGCGGCTACTTACAAGCAGCGTAAGTAGAAAACCGTCCCTGATTGACTTGGAGTGCCTGAAGAGGTTAACAAGGCGCAAGCAGATTGAAAGATCGTGCAGCGTGAACGACTAAGTGGGATGGCAGCGAAAGCTGATGCGATAGTCTGAACTACCCTATAACTGAATTGAAGGGGTAGAGAGAGATCCGAAGAGTTCTCTCCGCTACGAAAGTAGTCAGTAGCCGAAAGGTGAAAGTAACAGAAATGAGCCGATTTAGAGCTTCCTGAAGGTGTACATTTTGCTGGACGTGCTTCCGATAAAGAGATCGGATTGTCTATGCGTGTGGTTCGCCAATACACCATTAACAACGATTCAATACCGACTCGTCTAGACGTGCTTTACGGTTGGGCTCCGCTCTACCCTGAACTCTCTTGCCGTATTGCAGCCTAAACTTATTTAAAGGAAACACAAAATGAGTAATCCAGGACCAGCAACCACAGTATCGGCACACCCAAGTAACGTCACCACCAACCAAGCCCTGCGTTTGATTGGTGTGGCTAAAGGCGTAAACTTGAATGCCGTTGCTTTTACACCAATCCCAGTAAATAACTCTACTGCGTATTTGCCTAAAGAATTGATCGTTACCAACGTGAATAACAATGGTTCGGTTGTTTCTTTATCAACAACTACAGCTTTGAGCATTACTACTACAAACGTGGGTTCACCCTCTAGTTTGTTTGGTGCGTTGACAACTGCCCAAATCGCAGCTTTGTCTACATCCACACTAGGCACAGCTTACTTGGACTCTAGTTCAACAAGCCTGTCTTTGGCTAACCAAACTCTGTACGCAGACGTAACAGTCGCCTCTGGCGCAACTGGAACGGGTGACGTATATGTTTATGGCTACGATTTCAGCTAATCTAAGCTAAAACTGGGGAAAGTCACCCTCAAAAGGGGTGGCTTTTTCTGTTTTTATCGTTACAATTAATCAAGTTTTTCAAAGGAAAAATCATGCCCTCTACCACAATAGCCCGTGGAAATGCTCTAAGCACGTTTTATATTGCTCCAACGCTATCTAACGCATCCAATACTTTAGCTGCTAACACAACTACAGCCGTAACTTACACAATACCTGGTCTGCAAACGACCGATATTATTACCGTTATTGGTGTAGCTGGTAGTCAAACTACTGGTGTCGTTATTGCAGAAGCAGATTGTTTCACCGCTAACGTATTGACAATTCAATATGGTAATTTGACTGCTAACGCTTCATTAGTTCCTGCTACTGGCGTTTACGATATTCAAATCGTCCGTGCTGAAGGCCCACTACCCATAACGGCTGTCTAATCATGGCAAATACAAGCGTTTTTAGGCCAGTTGGCCCGTCCTACGCTATATCGGTGTCTACGACCGCATCAAGCGCTTTGACCGTAACCCCAACGGGTAACGATCAGATCAATTTCTGTGGTTTTTTGAACACTTCTACAAATCCTGTGGCTATTACGATTTCCGAAGCTAACGCTTTGAATACAGTAACCCCAGCAACTCCAGTTATGCCTGTGTCGGGTACGCCCCAACAAGTGGTCATGCTTGGAGTTTCCATGTCTTCACCAATGGTCATTGCCGTACCCCCTAACGGGTTTGCGGTAAGCGCTATTTGTGGGACAAGCACAGCAACGGTCTATGTAACACCTATGGCAGATCAATCATAATGGCTAATACTAACCAAGTAGCATCTACATCTACCGTTAACACAGTAGCTGTTTTGACTTATGACGCTGTACCAGTAATTAGTTCTGGATTCGGTGGCGCTGGTTCTCAAGTTTTGGGCAATCAGGCTAACGTTTTCAGGGTGATTATGGGTAATACGGCAGCAAACACGGGAACTTTAACGTTTCCTGCTGCGCCTAATGGGTGGCTAGTCCAAGGTTATGATATTACTAGCGGTACGACTTTGTTTTTACAACAAACAGCGTATTCGACAACTTCAGCAACAATCAATAGTTACTCAATAACTACGGGTCTGGCTGCTAATATGTCTGCTGGTGATACCTTAATTATGACTGCGATACCGTTCTAATGAGTGCCCCTAACCTAACCTCAGATCAGAATTTACTGCCCGTACAGGCGTATTTTAATTTGGACGGAAGTTTTAATACTTTCATAGGTCAGGGGCAACCTTTTTACGCTACTTTAAATCCGTCGCAGAGCGGTTTAAATATCACCAATAGTACGATTAACAGTACAACTATTGGTCTTGTAACCCCGTCTAGCGGTGCTTTTACCAATATAAGCACGACTACAGGGTCAATTAGTACGTCTCCAAGCAATCCGACCGACATAGTAAATAAGCTCTATGTTGACTATACGGCTGCTGGACTGAGTTGGAAACAACCCGTACTTTGTGCAACAACCGCAAACATCACTTTATCTGGGCTTCAGACAATAGACACGGTTTCCGTGACTGCTGGGGCTAGAGTTTTAGTTAAAAACCAGTCTAATCAGGCTCAAAACGGCCTGTACATCGCTTCTTCCGGGGCTTGGACATACTCAACCGATGGAAATACTTGGAACGACTACGTTTCTGCTATTTGCTTTGTTGAATCAGGCGGTCAAGCAGGATCGGCTTGGTATTGTTATGTTCAGCCAGGCGGTACTTTGGGCACAACTGCGATTACATGGTCGCAATTCTCAACTTCAGCGACATATAGCGCAGGAACAGGGTTAACCCTATCTACTTTTACTTTCAGCATTACTCCCGTAGGAACTGCTGGAACATACGGATCAGCCTCTCAAGTTCCCGTATTTGTTACTAATGCGTCAGGTCAGGTCACATCAGTAACCAATACAAGCATTTCAATCCCTGCAAGCGCAATCAATACAACCATCCCTAATTCTGGGTTGACAAACTCGACTATTTCGGGTGTGGCGTTGGGTGGGAATTTGTTTAACTTGACAGCCGGAACAAATATAACGTTTAGTTCTGGTACAACTTATAACGGATCTGCTGCCATAACGATAAATGCGTCTTCTACAATGGTTTATCCAGGCGCAGGGATTCCTAATTCAACAGGAAGTGCGTGGGGTACAAGTTACTCAACAACAGGCTCAGGAACGGTTGTAGCCCTTGCAACAAGCCCTACTTTAGTAACTCCTATCCTTGGAACGCCTCAGTCTGGGAATTTCTCAAGTGGGACATTCACCTGGCCGACTTTCAACCAAAACACCACAGGCAATGCCAGTACAGCCACAACAGCTAGTAACTTAGCTGGAACAACCCAATATTCAGTGCCTTACCAGTCTGGTTCAGCCACTACAGCATATTTGAGTCCTGGCACTTCTGGCTCATTACTCATGACTTTAGGGGCAGTTTCTGCTCCTATTTGGGTTGCAACTTCTAGCCTCACAGTTGGAACTGCTACAAATATTGCTAGTGGCACAGCAGGAGCAATTCCTTACCAAACTGGCTCAGGAGCTACTAGCTTTTTAAGCCTTGGCACTTCAGGATATGTTTTAACTTCAGGAGCATCAGCACCAAGCTACACAGCTCAGTCTAGTCTGGCAGTTGGAACTGCTACTAATTTGGCTGGAGGGGTAGCAAGCAATATCCCTTATCAATCTGGAGCTGGGGCTACTGCTTTTTTGGCAAATGGCACAACTGGACAAGTTTTAACCAGTAATGGGGCATCTGCTCCTAGTTGGACAACACCAACTGCTTATGCCACTGTGACTGATGACACAACCACTGCAGGCACTAGGTACTTGCTTTTTGCTAATCAGACAAGTGGAAATTTGGCAACTGAATATACAAGCTCTACAAAACTCACCTATTGGCCGGCCACAGGGGCTATCACCAATGGACTCAATGGAGGTACTTTCTAATGGAAATTACTTGGAAAATATTAGAAATTTCTGCTGAAAATGGGCTAATTACTCATGCTAAATACTTTGTAACTGCCTCTGAGGATGATAAAAAGGTAGAAACTGAGGGTAATTGGTGGTTTCAAAATCCTGAGATTAAAGTGCCTTTTGACCAGGTAACAGAGCAATTAGTAGCTCAATGGATTGAATCTGAAACCTATAAAGATGGTCAAAATTTAATTACCACAAGACTTGAAGAACAGTTAAAATCCTTGGAAAAGCAAGCTGTAATTCCTCCTTGGATGCCTCAAGTTTTTAAACCTGATTTATAAAAATGGCTCAGACTAATTACACTCCAATAATACTGTATAACAGTGGGACAACCACTAATGCCCCATCTGCTAGTAATTTGGCAAGTGGTGAGTTAGCCATTAACTATACAGATGGAAAGCTATTTTATAAAGATAATAGTTCTGCAATTCAGGTAATTGGATGGAAGACAACCCCCACAACTGCAGGTGGTACTGGGTTAACTAGCTACACAGCAGGTGATTTACCCTATTATGCCTCTGGTTCAGCTCTATCTAAACTTGGAATTGGCACAAGTGGATATGTTTTACAGTCTAATGGTTCTGCTCCAACTTGGGTAGATCAATCTACTTTGACTGTTGGAACAGCTACTAATGCAACAAATACTGCAATAACTGATAACACAAGCTCAAGTGCAACTTGGTATCCAACAATTGTTTCTGCAACAACAGGCAATTTACCTCAAACCACAAGCTCAACTAAATTAAGTTTTGTGCCAAGCACAGGAACTTTGACAACTACTTATTTAACTCCTACTAATGCTTTAGGTGTGGCTTATGGTGGAACAGGCTTGACTGCTACTCCTAGCAATGGGCAAATAGATATAGGAAATGGAACAGGATTTACTAGAGCTACTTTAACGGCTGGTTCTGGTATATCGGTAACCAATGCTTCAGGTGCAATTACTATTGCTAACACTCAGAATACAGGGCCTGCGTTTAGTGCTTATCAAAGTTCAGCACAAACATTATCAAGTGGTACATTTACAAAAATTCAATTTCAAACAAAAGAATATGATACTGCATCATGTTTTGACAATACTACGAATTATAGATTTACACCTAATGTTGCTGGTTACTATCAAGTAAATGCTTCTGTTCAAATAAATGTAACAGCTTCATCTATAAATATTCAACTTTATAAAAATGGATCAGTTACTAAATCTTTACAATATAGTTCACCAACAACTATTAATGGTGCATCAGGTTCTGCTTTAATTTATTGCAATGGTTCTACTGATTACATTGAAGTATATGCCCAACTTGGAATAGGACAGGCTTTAAATCCAAATAGTGCATATACTTATTTTCAAGCATCTATGATAAGGACATCATAAAATGGCACTATATGACCAAATTAAAGCAATTTATCCTGATCTTATTGAAAGAGATTTTATAACAACAATTTATTTGCAAAATGATAGTGATGGCAAAGGGGATTACATTAAAGAATGGAATCATACTTATACACAACCTACAGATGAACAATTAAAAGCAACGGGTAAATAATATGACAACAGTTAATTTTTCTTCTTTTGCTGGTGCTGGAGCACAATTTTTTGATAATAATGGTATACCTTTGGCTGGTGGTTTTTTATATACCTATTCTGCAGGAACAACCACTCAAATTGCAACATATACAAGTTATTTAGGAACTGTTGCTAATTCAAATCCAATTGTGTTAGATGCAAGTGGTCGTGTTCCTAATGAGATTTGGTTGATAACAGGCTCAACATATAAGTTTGTTTTGCAAAATTCTGCTGGTTCTCAAATTGGTTCATGGGATAATATTCCTGCAATAAATGATTTTTCATCTATATATGCTTCTTTAATTGCATCTAATGGTTCTACTTTAATCACTTATACTGCTAATCAAACTGGTGCAGTTTCTGAAACCATACAAGCTAAATTACAACAAAAAATTCATGTTAAAGATTTTGGTGCTGTAGGTGATGGAACAACAGATGACACAGTAGCAATTAGAAATGCTTTAAATAGTGGGGTTGGAACTGTATATTTTGGAGATAACACTTCTCAATATAGAATAACATCTTTAATTACACCTACAAATACAGCCTTGACCAAAATATATGGTAAAGCATCTATATTAGTTGATTTTCCTAGTTTAAGTACAAATACATTCTGTATAGATTTTTCTACAAATTCAATCCCTGTTGAAGTAGAAGGTTTAACATTTAAACCAAAAACAACAAATCAAACTGGTACTGCTTCATGGTGGAATGGTTCTTTTACTTATGCCTATAAACAATATCAAGCTGGTTTACATTTGACACAAGGTAGTAAAGTTTATAATTGTAATTTTTTAAACTTTGATTATTGTCCTTTATATATACAAGGAACAACCAGTTTTGTCCAAACTAATGTAACTATTGTAGAAAATTGTTTTATTTCACAAAATGCAAATACATCATTTACTGGTTATTTGCTTAACAATCTTATTTTTACTAATAACAATGTTTATTTAGGTGGTGAACTTACATTCCCATCTGTAAGAAATACATTGATTGAAAACAACATTGTATTTTTACCTGGTACACCAGCAATTGATGTTGGTGGTTCTGGTAGTGCCAATACTATTGAAGTAAAAATTAGTGGAAATATTGCTTATGGTAGAGATGGAATTGTTGTTGAATTAGGCTGTAGCAATTTAACAATTATTGATAATGATTGTTATGCTATGTCTAGTTCTCCAAATGGCAATGGCATTGGTGTAAGCACAAACACTAGTGGACAAAGTATCTACAGAGCAAAAATATCAGATAATAGAATTTATAGATATGGAGATGAAACTGGTTCATCTGGAGTTATTTCCAATGGTATTAGTGTTTATTCAAGTGTTGCAACATATTTAAACGACTTAGAAATTACGAATAATTATATTGAGGCCGCCGCAGTTGGAATTTATGTAAGTGGATACAATTCAACTTATTTAGTACAAAATGCAAGCATTTCAAACAATGTAATTAATGCTAATGGTACAGATGGTATGCAAATTTTAAATACCAATTTAATTAATGTTAATTTCAATAAAATTAATGGCACATCATCAAGATATGGCATGAATATTAATTACATGACAAATGGTGTTATTAATGGAAATGTGACACAAAGTTTTACAACAGCAAGTTATAACTTTTCCTCAACTATATCAAATGTGATTTTGCAATCTCCAATTTCTGATGCATCTACAGAAGCTACTTTGTATGTGTTTACTGGAACAATTACAGGTAGTTTATTAGGTTATAACATTCCTAGTTCATTTGGCGCAGCAACTACAGGTTATTGGTTGCAAGGGTCTAATTTTATAAATAAATCTCCTACTGCTGGGGGATATTATGGTTATGTTTGTACAGCGACTGGAAACCCTGGCACATGGAAAACTTACGGCCTAATTAGTTCATAAGGATCAAAATGACAACACCAAATGACATTATTAGCAGGGCGTTAAAAGATATTGGCGCATTAGAGGCGGGTGAAGTTCCTACGGCTGAAGCAGCGCAAGATGCTTTTGATATGCTCCAAGATATGTTAGATCAATGGTCTAACGAAGATATGATGGTGTTTTACAAAAATGAAATTATATTTAATGTTGTACAAAATCAAGTTCAATATACCATTGGCCCAGGCGGACAAATAGGGGCAATATTTAGCGGATATATTCAAGGAAATGTACTTACGGTAACACAATTAACTTCTGGTGGCATTTCTCTTAACCAGACAGTTTCTGGAACAAATGTAGCAAATGGAACTACCATTACTCAAATGTTGTCTGGAGCTGGTGGACAAGTAAATGAAACTGGTACATATCAATTAAATACTTATACAAGCAATCCAACTCCTACATTTACAGGCTCAATTTCAGGTACGACTTTAACAGTAAGTGCTATTAGCCAAGGAACTTTAGGAATAGGTTGTGTTTTAAGCGGTACAAATATTGTTTCTGGCACTTCAATTGCCTCACAAATTTCTGGGACTACTGGAGGAGTTGGTACTTATTCTGTAAGTATTAGCCAATCAGTAAGTAGCGAAGCAATGACCGCTACACCTATTTTGGTTACATTTAATTCTTATTATCAACGTCCACTTGGAATTAGATCTGCTTTTGTAAGGGTAAACACTACTTCTAATGGTATTGCTATAACTGGAGGCGGATTAGATTATCCAGTTTCAGTTTTAAATCTTGAACAATATGAGATGATTGGTCTTAAAACACTAAATGGTCCTTGGCCTAAAGCAGTTTATTACGAGCCTACCGAAACTTTAGGAAATATTTATCTTTGGCCTAATCCATCTCAGGGTCAAATGCACATTTTTGTAGATCAAATATTTTCTAGGTTTACAAGCCAATTTGATAATATAAATTTACCACAAGGCTATAACATGGCTCTTAGATGGTGTCTTGCAGAACGGTTGATGCCTATGTATGGTAAAGCAAGTCCTACTCAAATTGCGATGATTACAAAGTTTGCAGCGCAAGGTAAATCTACTGTAAAACGAACAAACATGAATCCAGCAATTACTTCAACGTATGCTGATGCGCTTTTGGTTGGAAGACAAAAAGACGCTGGTTGGATACTTAGCGGGGGGTTCTTTAGATAATGGCTGATTTTGGCTTTGTCGGCCCCTCCTATGAAGCAGCATCCATTTATCAGGAGGCTCAAGAGTGCATTAATTTCTACCCAGAAATTGATCCTTTAAAGCCTCCCGGTAGTAGAGGTGTAGTTGCGCTCTATCCAACTCCAGGCTTAACTAGCATCTTACAGCTCAATAATGCGCCAGTCAGAGGCATGAGGACTCTTTCTGGTGGTAAATACTTAATTGTTGTTGTAGGTAACATTGTTTATTCTGTTACATATTCAAATGGTTATGTTTCAACTCAAATAGGAACATTAAGCACTTCAACTGGATATGTTTCTATTACAGACAATATTATGAGCAATACAGGCTTAAATGCTTATATTGTTGATGGTGTTAATAGATATTATTGGATTGCATCTACAAATTCATTTAATACTTTGCCAAGCTCAGATGGACCGTGGCAGGGAGCAAATGTATGTGATGTTGTGGATAACTATATTATTTACAATCAGCCTGGGACACAACTTTGGGCAGCCACAGACTTGGGGTTAGTCACATCCACTAATGCTTATTATGGTTCTAAAGATGGTGCTCCTGATCCACTTGTATCTCTAATCGTAGATCACAGACAAGTATTTTTGCTTGGTGAATATACTGCTGAAATGTGGACAGATGTAGGAAACGTAATTCCTGGCATTATTAGTTTTCCATTCCAAAGGGTTACAGGAACATCTGTACAGCATGGGATTGCAGCTCCTTTCTCAGTAGCAAGATTTGGTGAGCAATTTGCTTTTGTTAGCCAAGACTACAGAGGTCAAAATATTATTGGAGTCATGCAAGGGTATTCTTTTAAAAGGATAAGTACCCATGCAGTAGAACAGACTTTAATGAACCAATACATAGCTGATGCAGTTGCATACACATACCAATTAGATGGACATGAGTTTTATGTAGTCACATTTCCCACTATTAAAATTACTTGGGTTTATGATTTAAATTCTGAAATGTGGCATAAATGGCTATCTTGGGATGGAGAACAATTTAATAGAGATAGATCAAATTGTGGTGCTATTTTTAACAATGTTTATTTGGTTGGAGATTACCAAAATGGTCAAATCTACCAATTAGATAATGCTGTATATACAGAAGCAGGAAATACCATTAGAAGGCTAAGAAGATGCCCACACTTGGTAACTGACTTGCAAAGGCAATATTTTGCTGAATTACAAATACAGTTTCAGCCTGGTGTAGGATTAGAGAATGGACAAGGACAAAATCCACAGGCTATGCTTAGATGGTCAAATGATGGAGGCTCTACTTATTCAAATGAACATTGGTGTACTATTGGAGCTGTAGGTAAGTACAAAAATAGGGCAATTTGGAGAAGATTAGGGCAAGCTAGGGACAGGATTTTTGAAGTTAGCATAACTGATCCAGTTAAGGCTGTGATTGTAAGTGCTAATCTTAAAGCAGAAGAAGGTGAAAACTGATGACTACTTCTAGTTCTAGCGGTAATATTTTATGGCCTAGAGTTCCATTCCTAGACCCAACTTCGCAACAACCATCATTACCTTGGTTACTTTGGCTACAAAGCCCTAATTTTGTCAGTATGAAAACTGGACAACAAACAATTCAAGGAAATCAAGAAATTACTGGAAATTCAATAATCGATGGAAATGAGATTGTAAAAGGCACTTTAACTGCTTTAGATGGTATTTCAGGAGGTACATTTTGAATCACGCAGAAGTATTTAAAAAGATGGAAGGTACTTTTGAAGCCGATTTAGACACTGTTCATCACTTTTCGGATGGACTTTACGCTAAACAAATGAATATTCCCAAGGGATTCATGGCTGGTCAACATATGCACAATTATTCACATTTGAGCATTTTGGCTAAAGGAGTGGTGATTGTTAGGACTGATGATGGTGAAAAATCATATAGCGCACCGGCCTGTATAGAGATAAAATCAGGGTTACATCATTCGATTGAAGCGCTTGAAGATTGTGTATGGTTTTGTATTCATGCCACAGACGAAAAAGATAAGTCTAAAGTGGATGAAGTTTTAATTCAAAGGGGATAATTATGGCATTTGGATGGTTAGCTGCAGCCACTATAGGTGGCTCATTACTACAAGCAAATGCAGCTCAAAATGCAGCCAATACCCAGGCTAATGCTGCTACGCAAGGTCAACAATTACTTCAGCAGAATTATCAAAATCTGTCTCCACAATTTAATCCTTACTTACAAACTGGTCAGCAAGGTTTATCTCAATTACAGTCTCAACTTCCAAGTTTGACCCAATCTTTTGGTCCACAACAACTTCAAAGTAACTTAGCGCCTAACTATCAGTTTATGCTAAATCAAGGATTAGGAGCGCAAAACCAGGCTCTTAATGCTGGAGGCGGTGGTTCTAACATAGGAATTGCAGGAACCAAGTTTGCAGAAGATTATGCTAATAATGCGTATCAAAACGCATTTAACAATTATCAGACACAACAGTCTAATATTTACAACAAATTAGCTAATATTGCCGGAATTGGTCAACAGAGTTTGGCTAATCTTTCTAACTTGGCTACTGGTAACGCAACAAATATTTCTAACCTTGGTGTTGGGGCTGCCAATGCTCAAGCTGCCGGACAAGTTGGATCTGCTGGAGCGATTTCATCTGGACTCACAGGAGCAGGAAATACTTATGCTTTGTCATCACTTTTAAATCCAGCTAATGCTGGAGGTCAAACGCAATATTCAAGTCCAACTCAAGCCATGATTGACCAGCCAGGCGGAATAAGCCAATATTTTAATAGTTAAGGATAAATATGGGTATTCAATCATTTCCAATTGCAACACCAACGCCTATACAGACAACTCCTGCTCAGGGTACTTCCCTTGCCCAATTAATGAGTATTGCTCAAGGCGCACAAGCCTATCAGCAAGCTCAACAATTAAATCCTTTGCAACTTCAACAAGCACAGCAATTACTTGAGCAAGCCAAAGTAGGTACAGAAAAGGCTAAAAGAACTTTAGAACCTGAAGTATCTGCAAAAGAATCTGAAGCTAAAAGATTAAAACTTGTTGCAGATCAAACTGGTGTTGATGTAACTAATCATTATGCAAATATTGCCCGTGGAGTATATGGAGGTCTTTTGACTGATCCTGATTTCCAAAAAGGTGATTCTAAAAAAATGGTTGAAAAATTAGATAAAGCAAAGAGCTTTTTAGAAGACGTTGGAATTCCAATGCACAACTCTAAAATGCACGATGATCTAATTAAGCAAGCTAAAGATAATCCTGCTCAAGCATATCAATTAATCAAAAATGGTGTTCAACAAGCTGGATCAAATGCAGAACAATTCCAACAAGTAAATGCTCCTGCGCAGTATATGAATACAGGACAAATGCAAGTTCCTATCTATCAATCACCATACCAAGGTGGTGGTCCAGGAAATGCTCCTGCAATTCAAAACGTATTGCCTCCATCAACACCTACAATAAGTCCAACTGGTCAACCAGGGTATCTTGGAGTACAAGGCCAACAAGGATTTACTCCTAGCGCTTTACCACCAAATGCAGGAGTTGGATCTGAAAATTTACCACAAATATTTTCAGAAGCTCAAAATGCTCAAAACAGAATTGGTTTATTGCAAAACATTAAAGATTTGGCTAGTAAATCGTTTACTGGCGTTGGTGGAACTAGAAAAGAATTTGTCGCAGGACTTGCTAATTCAATTGGTATTCCTGCTTACGAACTTGAAAAAGCCAATACTGATGTTTTAGCCAAGAATTCTAATTTGCTTGCACTGGCTGGTGGCAATACCGATTTAGCTAGACAATTAGCAGAAGCAGCAAATCCTAACAAGAAGATGAATATTGAAGCAATTAAAGAGGCTTCTAATCAATTAATTGCTGGAGAAAGATTGAAGCAGAAGAAAGCCGAATTTTTAGCTCCTTATGCAAATGATCCTTTAACTTTACAGAAGAAATCATTAGAATTTGCTAAAGTTGCAGATCCAAGATTGTTACAAGAGATGTCTCCTGAACAAGTTAGATCTTTAAAACAATCAATGACACCTGATGAGCGTAAAGAATTTGCCGAGAAATTAGCAGAAGCCAGACGTTTAGGATTGGTTAAATAATGCCTACATTAGCAGAACTTTGGGATTCTTCGGATACTGGCCTTAAAGGTGATCTAAATGATCGTCTTGAGCAAGCCAAAGATGCTTACCGTAAACAATACGGTAAAGAATTACCTATTACTAGCGGTTTCCGTACTTATGAACAACAGGCTGCTTTAGCATCTAAGCCAAATCCTTACCCCGTTGCTCGACCCGGCACAAGTATGCACGAAACTGGGGATGCTGTAGATATAGGCAAAGATGTACCTGATTCATTTTTAAATCAATACGGTTTACATCGTCCTTTTAAAAACGACCCTGTTCACGTCCAAGTAATGCCAAGCGCTAAAGGCACACAGTCTTTGGCTAGTCTTTGGGATCAGGTAGACGTAGGTGAACCTAAAACAGAACAAACAAAAGCAGACAAATCTTTATTACAAAGAGCTTTTGAAGAAAGACAAAAAGCAAAAGATGTATTGACTGGATTAGGAGAGGCAGGACTTTCTACTGTTTCAAGCGCAGTTATGCCTTTGGTTGCTGGAGTTAAGGGAATTGCCCAAAGTATTCCGCAAGCTATTGAAACAGGGCAAGCTCCTGCTCCTATTGCTGAGAAAATAGCATCACAGTTTTTAGCTGAACACCCAGGCTATCAACCCACAACTCCACAAGGTAAAGCATATGTAGAAGGCTTACAAAAGGCTTTTGAGGCTTCTAAATTGCCTCCAGTAATGCCTGAAGTGCTTGGTCAAACGCCAACGGCTAGACCCGTTGCAACTGAAATTAATGAGGCTTTTAACGCTGCTAAACAGTTAAAAAAAGAGCCTGTAGCAGTACCTCAACAAATTGCACAAAACGCAGGAGCTGCGCAGACCATTAATAAATCAGTATTGGATCAGGCTATTCAAACTGCTACGCCTGAACTTGCTGCGGAACTTAAAACTGTTGCACCATCAGATCTTAATTCTGAAGCTCTTTCTAGGCATCTAGAAGCTGATTCTTTGCCTATTCCTGTTCGTTTAACAAAAGGCCAAGCCCTACAAGATCCAAATCTTATTTCTAAAGAAAGAAATGAGCGAGGCGTTAAAGAACAGTATGTTGAACATTTCAACCAGCAAAACAAAGATTTATTGGCTAATGCTCAGGCTATTAAGGAAAGAACTGCGCCTAACGTATTTACCACAGATTATGTAGATGATGCTGGTAATGCTATTGTATTTGTCAATGACATTAAGAAGGCCAATGTTGACGCTACTAGAACGGCTTATAAAGATTTAGAAGCTTTGGGTGGCGGTAAGTTTCCTATTAATGCTGAAGAATTTGGTAAAAATGCTCAAAAAGCGCTTACCAAAGGCGAAGAATCAGAGTTTTTACCTGATGTATTTAAAAAGCGAATTGAAGAATACGCTAACGGTACAAAGGAAATGAACTTTGACAATTTTGAAAATCTAAGAACTCAAATTGCTAAAGCATCTAGAGCTTCTGATGACGGAAACGTTATTCATGCGCTTGGTATTGTTCGTCAAGAATTAGAAAATATACCTATGCCTGGCGCTAGTGCTGAACTTAAAGCAGCTGCTGATAAAGCTAGAGGATTAGCTAAACACGACTTTGAATTAGAAGATACAAACAATTTATATAACAAAGTTGTAAATGGTAAAGCCGACACTAAAGACTTTATACAGAATTTTGTTGTTAGATCTAAAAATGCAGACTTTGCTAAGTCACTTGATTTACTAAAAGACAATCCGCAAGCTATTGAGCATTTACGTTCTGGCACATTAGATTATTTGACTAGAGAAGCCACAGACGCAAGCGGTAACTTTTCAACTGCCAAATTTAACAAAGCCATTAATAAAATGGACGTTGACGGAAAACTAGATTCTTTATTTGGCAATGATGCTCAAATGTTGAGAAATCTAGTAAAAACTGGTCAATATGTGGAAGCTAGGCCAAGGGGCGCATTTGTTAACGAATCCAATACATTTGTAGCAGGAGCAAAGGCTTTGGCTGCATCTGGCTTAGAAAAAGCATTAAATGCAACAACTGCTAATATTGTTCCAATTGGCACAATGGGCAGAGAGGCATTACAAAGTAATGCAATAAGAAAACAAACAAAAGAATCGCTAAAACCTGGCGCTGGTGTAAAACTTTCTGATATAGGCAAATAATGAACGAGCCACAAATAGACCTAGTCAAATACGGTGTTCTTTGGCAAAAAGTCGAAGACTACGAAAAAAAGTTTGATTCAATGGGAAAAAAGATCGACAAACTTGAGTCTTCTATTGAGAAACTTATTTCTATGGCTGACAAATCTAGAGGTGGGTTTTGGGTTGGCATGATGGTAATTTCAGGAATGTCTAGCTTTATTGGATTCATATCTCATTACGTTACATTTAAATAATGGACCCGTTCACCCTAGCAATGATGGCATTGGGG
>Ga0164297_10001313_pt1 | contig 26756 bp, 43 predicted proteins | sample GEODES058metaG_FD_113539 | JGI IMG/M metagenome (GOLD analysis project Ga0164297, IMG submission 113539) | Dystrophic lake water microbial communities from Trout Bog Lake, Wisconsin, USA - GEODES058 metaG | ecosystem: Environmental > Aquatic > Freshwater > Lake | place: USA: Trout Bog Lake... | reverse complement strand
CCTTGTGCGCCTTGAATTCCTTGTGCGCCTTGTAAACCTTGAGGACCGAGATTTCCTTGAAGTCCTTGAGATTGGTTAAAGCCCCCACCTTGAAGACCTTGAAGACCTTGAAGACCTTGAGCACCAATTAAACCTTGTAATCCTTGAGTACCTTGTGCACCTACAAATCCAGATGCTGACAATTCAGTCCACTCATAATGCAAATTGTCTAAAGTAATGTATGTGTACTCGCTACCAGAGTTTGCATCAATCCAGATGTCATTTTTGTTTGGGTAGGGCGGAGGAGTAGTTGAGAAAGTAACTGCTGGGTTACCAGTATTTCCCTGTAGACCTTGAAGTCCTGAAGCTCCTTGCAGTCCTTGAGTTCCTTGCATGGAACCAGCAGGACCTTGAATACCTTGCAGCCCACTACCCTGAACACCTTGCTGACCTTGCAATCCTTGGAGACCTTGAGTACCAGTACCTTGTGTTCCCTGAATACCCTGAACACCAGCGCCCTGCAATCCTTGAACACCTTGAGAGCCAGATAAGCCTTGACTTCCCATTAATCCTTGGAACCCAGTAGTTCCTTGAGCACCAGCGGGACCAACAGGTCCAGGGTTTCCTGTCACACCTGCAAAACCAGAGGCGCTGACTTCAACCCACGCGTAGTTAATGTTATCGGCAGTAATCCATGTGTACTCAGAGCCAGAAGTAGAATCTACCCAGCGGTCACCAATCGTTGGCAAAGTTGGGGGAACTGGTCCAAAACTTAATGCAGCATTAGGACCTTGAACACCTTGAGTTCCCTGTACAGAACCTGCTGGTCCTTGAATACCTTGACCTGCAGGACCTTGAAGTCCCTGCGTTCCTTGGAAGCCTTGAATACCTTGAGAGCCAGACCCTTGGAGACCTTGGAATCCTTGAATACCAGAAGAGCCTGTGTTTCCCTGTGTTCCTTGAAATCCTTGAATACCAATTCCACCAACTTGACCTACAGGACCCTGTGTTCCAGAAAAACCTTGTACACCTAGAGAGCCTTGAATACCTTGAATGCCAGGACCGCCTTGAACGCCCTGAAATCCTTGAACTCCAAGCCCACCAATAGGACCAATCTGCCCTTGAAGACCTTGAAGACCTTGAGCACCAATTAAACCTTGAGGACCGAGATTTCCTTGAAGTCCTTGCTTGCCTTGTAAACCTTGAGGACCGAGATTTCCTTGAAGTCCTTGAGATTGGTTAAAGCCCCCACCTTGAAGACCTTGAAGACCTTGAAGACCTTGAAGACCTTGAGCACCAATTAAACCTTGATTTCCTTGTAAGCCTTGGGTCCCTTGCTTGCCTTGTAAACCTTGAGGACCGAGATTTCCTTGAAGTCCTTGCATAGAACCTGCAGGACCTTGGATACCCTGTGCTCCAAGTTTTCCTTGAGTTCCTGGAATTCCTTGAAGGCTATTGCCAACAGATATATTAATAGGCGCGGGAGGAGTTACCGTTATTCCCTGTATATACTGTAAACAACCGCAAGTAGAGCACATTACCAGCTACCGCCTAATGCCCCAGGAGAATCTGTCACCTCTTGAGTAACAAAGACTTGTCCCTTAATGTAAGTTTGGCGCCACGTTGAGTCTGTGCTTGATGTCGCATGTAAATCCCAAAAGGCGCGAGTAGGAAGATATTGCGTATCAGAGGTAGTTAAAGAAATCTGAATAACACTTGATGTAGGACTTGCTGAAATTGTGGTTATAGTAAATGTCGCGTAAATGGAAGGTGATGCTGGATATGTGCGAATTTGTGCAGCAAAAATAAGATTAGTTACGTCAAATGGGAATGTAAAGCTTTCGCTGAAAGAATCGCCTTGAGTGAATACAAGGTCAACGGTTTGAGAGTAACTTGGGATTGGAGTTGCTCCCATAACATCTGTAGGGAGATAAACTCTTTGCGGAATACGTGAGCCATCAATCTCTTGTTCAACATATACAGGGATAAGCTTATTAGTGGTTCGAGATACTCTGCGAAGAGTTCCCATCTCAATGCGCCACAAGCCGATATTAAGTTGGGCGCATAGGGTCTTATAGTGCTCCCACCGACGTTGGATGTGGGCAGCAAGTTGCTCGTAGCGTTGAGCACGAGGAATCATAACTCCGTCTGGGGCTGTAATATTGATGTCAAAAGCTGAGTCTGTAGATAGAGCCCATAGACCCTCAATAGTTGCCAAAATCGCAATAGGGTATTCCTCAACAGGTTGAATCTTATCTATGGTCATCGTAGAGCCATACTGGTCAGTTCTGTTGTATGTGTGCTCGATAACAGCAGTGTTAACAAAACCCTCAATATCAGAGTCTAAAAAGTATCTGTTCTGTATCCCTGTAATAGAGATTGCAGCTCCATTTGCTGGGGCAGTAACAAAAGTAACAATTCCAGTGCTTTGCTCTACAGTATATCCAGCTGGGTAGGCTATTGGGGAACCAGCTACGGTTACCAACATATTGGTAAGTTCAACAGGCTTAGCGTTTACCGTAAACTGCGTGGAGACCCCATCTCCTGCTGCAGAAAAGTTAAATTGGGTCTGTTCGTCTCCAAGCTCTAAGCGAGTTCTTGCAATCAAATCAGCTAATGCAGCCACCCAATACTCCTAACGCTTCCCCTACATAGTGACATTAATTAATGAAAAAATCTCAATAAACGAAAAAGGCGCCCAAGCAGGACGCCCATCTCGCTTAGCTAATGCCTTAAATACTGGCAGCTAAATAACCTTTTTCCTTAAGGTGCAGAGCTACATTGCGTGTTACATAGTAAAGTTGCATAGCCTTAAAGCTGTAGTTATTTCCTTTACCAAGAGTCATGTTGTCAATATCTTGGATAACGCGAATTGGAACCTTATCTTCTTCTTCGTTAGTCAAATCGACAATATTGTCCACAATAACTGTCTCACGATTAGGTACTGTCGCATCAATAGGCTGGTCAAGAGCCACCTGAGCTTGTGCGCTAATCATTGACATAGAAACTGCTTTTTCTTGTTGCTCTTTTTCAAACTTTTCGGCAAGAGCTGCACGAGTACGTCCTGTGACGTCAGTCGGGCTTGGTTGTTGCTTTGGCATGTAAGTATTCTCCTAATTAGTATCTCGGTTAAAATAGAGCGAGCTCCGTAGAGCCCGCCCCCTCTGCTATTAAGTTGTTAGTTGGTTTCTGCAATAACAACAGCCTGGTCAGTGATAAGACCGAGACCGAAGATTGAGTACCAAGCGATTGCGTGCTCACGACCGAAGTCCAAGATACCGCCATCGCGGAGCTCGACTGGGAGTGAGATAGCGTGACCGAATGCGTTATCTCCAATGAAGATAGCTGAGTAGCGGTCAGAACCACCGTTACCTGTGTAGGTAGCAGGAGTTGTGTAACCTCCACCAGGAAGAACTACAGGTGAAGCAACTGCAGTATCAGCGGTGTAGCTTGTACCAGCACCACCAGCAACCTTGAGAACCTGAGTGGTCTCAATGAATACTGTGTCGTAGAGGCGACCGATTTCACCGAGCATGAAGTTACCTGGAGCAGCGTACTTTGTAACTTCGATGAACTCTGGGTTGTCGCGAAGTGTACGGCTCTGGTGTGGGTGAACGAAAGCAACGTAGGTCTCGCCCAAACGTGGGATGTTCTTGGTAGCAAGGGTTTCGATGACGTCCTTGACAACGTGAGGTGTCAAGTAAGAGTTACCTGTCATTGAGGCACGTGATGTACCAAAGGTTCCGTATCCGTACCAGTTGTTAACTGCTGAAGATACTGATGAGCGGTCTTCACCGTAAAGGGTTGAAGAAGCTGCATAGAGGGTGTCGCGTGAGAGCTGGTCAAGATAGACAGCCATGTTACGACCGAGAAGACGTGAAGCAGATGCCATCACATCGTCAAATGAGGCGTTGAGCAAAAGCTCTGAGATAGCAAGAGCATAACCATGCTCAGTAACAGTAATTGAGAACTGTTGTGCTGTAAGAGCGTTTGTCTGCATACGAACACCTTCGACGAGCGGTGAAGCAAAGCCGAGGTTGTTGTAACGCATGAAGTTAATCTGAAGACCAGGAGCTACTCCGAGCTCTGTCTTCTTTACTGCGAACTGCTCAAAGCGAAGGATAGGCATTGCTTGGAACAAGATTTCCTTGGACCAGATTGTCTGAATCGCTTGAGTCAGTTGGGTGTTAGTACCCGAATAAGCTGTTGGGGCTGCGGCGAGATTGCCAGAACCTGTAATTGCTGATGCCATTTGGCTTTGACTCCTAAATTAGTCGTTGATGGATGAAGGTGGGTTAACTGAACATTCCCTGTGAACGACCCTGAGCGGTTTCGCTTAAGAGTCGTGAGCGGTATTTTGCGTATTCCGCCATTGGCATATTTGCAATCTCTTGCGGTGTCAATGTGCGTTGTTCCGAATTGGTTTCCAAAGGTCCAGCTGGGGGCGTAGTAACCCGTGTCCCCGTCATTTCGCGACGAATCTCTTGACGAGACGCCTTCGCATTGTTGAGAATAGAGTCTGTGCGAGCCTTCAAATCATTGGTGCTTGCTTCAACTTCATCTCTAGTATTTCCATTAACTAGGTCTACTAGCTCAGGTGCGATGTAATCGCGTTCCTGCTCAAGACGCTGGTTGCGGTAGTTTTGTAAATCAGACAACTGACGTTCTTTTTCCCAAAGTGAGAGGGCAGTTTCGCGAGCAAGACGCTCACGTTCCAACTCTTCCTTCCACTCTCGCTCCTTCAACTTAAGAAGGTCTTTAGCAGAAAGCTCTTCTTCAAGAACTTCGCGCTGTTTCTTATTAAGTTGTTCTAGCTCTTCTTGCTCACGTTTAGCTGCCTTAGCTGCGTCTTTGTCAGCTTCGCGCTTCTTTAGTGATTCAATCTCCGCCTTGAGCGAGTCAATTTGCGGATAGAGCTTTTCTTTTTCTTGCGAGCGTACTTTTGCTAAATCTTCCTCAGTGTAGAACTTCTGAGCATTAGCAGTTTTTGGAGTAGTAGTAAAAGCTGAGGCGTCAACGCCCTGGTTACCTACTACTGGGACTGTACCTGTCTCGGCTGCAAAGCCTTCAACAGCAACGTTGTTGATTTCTGACATGCTTATATATCCTTATTCTCGGGGTCGTTTTCCAATGTATTTTCACGATTGACCTAACAGTTATTACAGTATTTAATTTTTCTCCTACATTACGAAAATGTCAGGCTAAACCATTATTTTTCGTAATCTTCTGGTACACGTCTTTGTGGGAGCTGCGTACCATAAGCTTCTGTTACTAGGCGGTTTCTGAGGTCCGCGTCACCTTGCTGAAGAATCATTTGAGCCTCATCTAGTACTGGAGTTGCTCCTCCAGCAGGGGATGGGGTTATTTGTTGACCCTCGCTAGTAGTTGGGAGAGGCACTGCGGTTCCATCTGGACCAGCCATCATTCCCGTTAATTGGGCAATTTCATTTTGAATCTCTGTCTGAAGCAGCTTAAGAGCGCCATCAGCCTTAGCGTCATCCATAAGTTCTTGACGGATTTCAGTAAGCTTTTCAGCAGGGAACATCTCTCCAAGCGTGCGCAAAGCACCTTCCTTAGACTCAAGCCCAAGGGTCATCATGGTTTGAACTTCGTTCAAAAGGATGAGCTTGTCTAGAGGCAGTGGTGGTGGGAACTGGCAATAAGAGCGATAAGTAATAGGGTCTGAAGGGTCTAGCTGGGCTACCTGACCTGGCTTAAGAGGGGTAGTGCTTTCATTAGGGTTCCAGATAAAGGTCTCTGGTTCTTTAACTGCAAGGTTTAAAAGAATTAATTCGTTTACACGCTCTAGGGCATGTGCGTATTGAACAATCTTTTGGTGGTAACGCGCCATCAATGGTTGGAATTGAATGCTAAGAGCAACACCTGAAGTGTTAGAGATAGGCTGTGCTTGACCAAGAGCGGTCTCTGGGACACCCACCATCTCGTGCATGGCTTTCTTGAGCATGTTCATAAACTCAAGACCGCTTTTTAGACCCTGAGCACCGCCTTCAAGGTTTTCCACTTTGGCGTCTTTAGGAAGTCCACCCCAGACTTTATTAGCTCCTTTTTCGAGCTGGGAAGCTTTAGCTCCGATAATAACTGTGACGGGAGCAGCGTGGTAATTAACAATATCGGCAATATCAGTAGCAACCTCGTTATAAGTGCGATTGATATTAATAATTTGGTCACAATCACTGAGACCCCATGGACTACCGCTAATGCGAATATTAGGGGCATGAACAACAGGAATAGTGCCGAGCGGGTTCGGGCGTGAGTCAATGAGTTCGTCATTAATGTATTCCTCGATTGTGTCTTCTGTAAGTATTTCTGTATAAGTAAATACTTGGCGGGTTCCTTCTAGAGACGTTCCCCAGAAACGATACTTAAGCTTAAAGCGGATAAGGCGTTCACGGTCATGTGGGTGGAACTCTGGAAATGCAAAAGAAGAGTTCAGGGGAAGAATACGAACTCGTCCTGGGTGAACGCGACCAGCAGAGTCTTCATAGGCTTCTTCATAAGCAACTTTGATAAAGCAGTCACCTGAAACCGTACCTTGCTGACCAATTTCCCAAAGCACAGTTGCCTTGTTGTTATCTACTTCCCATACACGCTCAAGAAGGTCTGGGACAATAGCTTCGGTCTCTTTAGGGCTACGGAAGTTAACGCCCTTGCCGAATGTAAAGTTAATGATGAAGTCTGAGAAAGCTCTAAAATAATTTAATGCAATTTGAGGTTCGCCTGCTTGACGGCGATAGGAATAGTGGTGTCCAAGATACATCGCCCAGTTCAGGGAGTATCTGTTTAAGCGTGGACCATGTACTTCAAACTCTTCATCCGCTAGCTCTACAAGTCCGAGAGGGGAGATGGAGATAGTTAAATCGCTTGACGCCGCCCTGTAACTAGGGGGTGAAAAGTCAATTGAACTCACAACACATCCTTATCTATCCAGGCTAACAATACTAATAAGTCGATAAATCTACAGACGACTCACGGTAATTGATTTATGTTCTTTTTGACCTTTTCCTAACAGGTCTAAGAACACGTTTCTTCTCTTCTTCTTCTTTTTTCTCAATAGCTTCATGTGCGTAATCGCGAAGACGTGGGTCCACTTCTCGCTTAGAAGCTACGAACTTTCCGCCCATTTGTTGATATTTTGCATGAATCCAGTGACCGCGTGCGGGGGAGTTTTTTGAAAACTTTGCGTTTGCTTGCGCAGTAATGGTGTTAAATAAACGTGGGTTGGAGGGCACTCCAATAGGACCTTCGGATACTTCTTTACCTCTGATAAGTGCCATTAATAATCCTTAGATAGGTCCCAGCCCCCAACCTTTAGGGTCAGGGGTTGGTCGTCTCTTTTAGTTAGTCGTTAACGACTGCTGGGTTAAGGCGCTTTTGATTTGAGCCGCTACGAGCTACCTCTTCAAAAGCCATCTCTGCTGACTTTCCGAAAGCTCCTTGTGAGAACTCACTCAAGGTGTTCTGTGCTTCTACCCATGCTGCAGAACCAACGTGAGCGCGTTCGCGCATTGTCTCTTCAGCTGTCTTTGTGTGAACTGGGTTGTTGCGGTTTGGGCGACCCGCTGCTGCGATAAAGCCTTGTAAAGCTCCCTTTGAAACCTCTGCTGGAACATCTGTATCAGTTGCAATACCCTCTTCAAAACGAAGTGGTCCGCGCTGTCCTGGTGTTGCTGGGGACATCTTGCGGTCATACATGTTTCCTGGAACTTCAGGGAATTTTGGTGTTGGTGCAATTGCCATTAGTTTAACTCCTAAATTAGGTTGAGGACCTCAGTTAAAAGTGTGCTACTTAATGGTAAGTAATACAGGCTAAACCTAGATTATCTTTGGAAAAAGACATTTTGCGACATTTCTACCTGAGGCATGGTCAGGTCAAGCGTCAGGCTACAAGCAATAGCCAATGAGTCCGCATAGTCATCGTGAGCATGAGCCTCATCTGGGGCAGCAGCCAAAAAGTTAGGACCAGTGAACTTTGTTTCCAAATCAGTCATCTGTTGAACAAACCTCTTGTAGGTGCGAAGTCTGCGGGTTTTAGCGTGGGCAGGAAACCCAATTAAACGGCGGTCAATAAGAGCTTTAAGATGTTTCCAACGCTTAGACTGCTCAGGCTGACTACTACCGATAGCGTGAACCTCTGTTCTAGGTAGTAAGATTTTAAGGCGTTGAGCAACTGCGTCACCTACGCCGTTAGCGTCAACTCCAACAGCAAGAACATCGTAGTTACTCAAAAAGTTAACAATTTGAAAGTACTGGTCTTCCCAATCATCTCCCTGTATCTCAAGCCAGTTAAGGATACGATGGTCGAAGTATCCAAATTCATCTGGTCTATCCCAATCAACCCAAACAACTGTGACTACCGTAGAGTCCATCTTTCTAGCAGGGTCAATGCCTACAACAACAGGAGTTCTTTGCCAAGCGCGAACAGTCTCTGCAGACTTATCTCCCAGCTCTTCCATAATGTTGCTGGTAACGAACATTCCTCGTTCCAGTAACCATTTGTTACAGTAAGACATCTGAAACTCGTCTGAGTCTTCACCGATACGTAACTTTTCTTTTTTAATGAACTTGGCGTAATTAGGGTTGTACTTAGAAACTTCTCGCCAGTCCCACTCAAAGTGATTCTGTCTTTTTGCCCTAGCGGTCTGAACTCTTTTGTTCAGCTGAATGGAGCGGTAAAAATTATTTTTGTGCGTGGTAGGTGTACCTGTTTTAACCATAGTACCTGAGTAGTACGCAAGCATAGGAGAGATTGACTTGGAGACCACAAAGTCATCTGCCTCTTGACACTCATCAATAACAATGAGGTGAAAGGATTTAGATTCAATCTTTGCGCGAGGGTTAGCGGTCATCATCATTAAAGATGAGCCAGATTTCTTTAAACGAATTTGGCGAGTAACCCCTGGAACCTTACCAAGACTGTCATCAATCTCTGGGTCACCAAGAATCTCTAGTGCACGCTCTGAGGTAAGGCGGTTAACAGTTCTACCAAATAGAGTTTCTACCTGACCTTCGACTGGGGCGAACATACCAATCCAGACTCCGTTAGAGAATTTGCCGAGTAAATCGGGATACATCTTAGCTAGGCGGGGGAGAAGAACCATGAGAGTTGCTACTGTATTAGCAATGGTTTCTGACTTACCTGACTGACGGGCTGCTAAAGCTGTTATTTCTTCACCGTCGTTAATTATTACTGACTCAATGATTCGTCTAGCCAAAGGCATTTGGTAGGGGTGGAGCTCATGCCCAACAAGAGCAGTTTGAAATTCAATGCAACGGTCTACTAGTTTTTTAACAAATTCTTTAGACAGCTCATCGAGCTCTTCTTCTTCCTCAACGGGGAGATTTTCTTCATCCTCGTCTTCAAGAAACTCATCTTCTTCAAAAAATTCTAGTTCTGTCATAATACCCATAGTCTATGAGATGTCGGTTGCCTGGGTTACATAAACCCAGGCTAACCTTGTTACCACGACACGGAGAGAGGAAACACGCGGTAGCTTAACTATACAGGTATTGTCGACAAAACGCTATTTGCGAATAAGCGTGTCGCGTACTTTGAGAGTGTCTACTACAGCGTGTAGAGCCTCAGCACCATTAAGGGCTTCTTCTAAGTAATAAGAATCGCGAGTTCTCATAAATGCGCTTAAGCACTTTCCTATCTCATTTACGCAGTTTTCTGCCCACATCTCCAGCTCTTGGCTAGGGATGCGTTGAATTCTTTTAGACACTTTTTCAGAGAACGGCTTAGTCCAAGGCTCTTTATTTCTTTTCAGCATTCCAGTCCTCTATGTCCTCTGTGCTTACAGGAATAGTTCTTGCCTTCATTGCTTGAGTAATTAGGTAAGCAGCATCGTCATCAGATATGTTTTCGTGGCTTTTGTAAAACCAACCAACATAGTAGCCTGGAATAGTTTTAGGAGCTCTAAAGATTAAACAACGACCTTTTCTAAAACGCTCTTCAGTTTCTTGCGTAGTCCCTAGTTCTATTACAGGGAAGAAGTTCTTATGGTAATAGTTAAGCTTTCCAGCATATAGTGGTCCAAATGATTTCATTCGTTAAACATCACTCTCGTATTTTCGTCCATCTCTTCAGGGTCAAAATTAACATCCATGACATATTGAAGCCCGTTGGGACCCCTGCTGTCAAACCCCTCATTCCACAAAAACTTGCCTGTAGATTGGGAAGTTTTCAGTCTAGTCCATACATCTGCTGGCACACCTTCCCACGACACCCAAGCACCATCAGGAAAACCCACTACAAGCTTTTGTTGGTCTCGGTTATAAGCAATCTTTTTAGCTCTAGGTTGTTTATGCTTCGCGGTAGGAGCTGTAGTTGGAGCAGTCTGCTGAGTCCAAGGAGTTGACCTAGCAATCTCCCAACGCTCTTTCTTCTTTTCTTCAGGGAAGTAAATGTCATTGTAAGAAGGGACTACATTGTTAGATGGTGTTTGACCTCGGTCAAAAAATATCTCTTCGGGATTAAGCCTCGGTCTCTTCCTCGCCATAATCATCTCCTTCACATACATGGTCTTCGGTCTCTTCTTCGCGAACTCTTACAAAGCAGTTGGCGCAACGCAACCATTTTATAGGTTTAAATTTATTTTGAGCGGTAGAGCCTAAAGGGGTGTCACTTCCATCTTCTGGAAACGCTGATTGATAATCCACAACAATCTTTGGTTCAGAGGCAGGATTACCCTGAGTCATCTCTGGTGGGAAAGGTCCCCTAGGAGCATGAGCATGTTTAGGAACTGGATGGGCTTGAGGAGCGTCAATTCTTTGGATTCTAGTAGCAAAGATACTCTCATCAAATGCTCCCATTAGTTTTCGTCCGTCTTTTTCTTTCTAGTAGTCGTCTTCTTTACTGGCTCTTCTACGATAGGCGCAGGGATGTCGTAGTGACCTGCCATTGCCGTTGCGTGTAGGCGTAAAGGCAAGCATTTAGCGCAGTAGTAGATTGAGTTAGCGCCTTTATTCTCTACTAAGTAGATTGCTTGGTTTTCGCAATTAGCACACTTCACGATATCTCCTTATGGAAATGGGGGCATCTCTGCCACCATTAATTTGATTGATGTTACTTGGTTGTTGAAGCTGCTGAGAAGTGCTCGTAAGTGGACTTCAAAACAGGTCCGAAAACACCTATAAGTGCTGCCCATGCAACTTGCTTAAGGTGGTGGTTTCCACCCTGCCAGATTGCAACGCCAGCGACTATGGTTGAAATAATGTAATGCTCAAATAGAGCCTTGGTCTTTGCGTTCATGTTTACTCCTCGATGTTGTTTGCGTATGGCGTTATGATGTGCGAATCAGCCTGCACGTTGGGTGAAGACGAATTCGACGTATGAGATGATACACCAGCTAGAGCCGCTGTGGCAACGGCTACAAGGTGTTTCGGGTCAGTAGAATATCCTGTGGCAGCCCAAGTAGCCATTCCAGCGGAACCCGCTATAGCAAGGTGAGCTGGACTGCTGAAGTTAAGCTTTATCCCCACGAATGTGCTCCAATATTTCGTTTACATGACGCCGAAGCTCTTCAGTATGATTGCGAGTCTCTTGGTCAAGTTTTAAGTCTTTAGTAATTATACTCCTGTCTTCTTCCCCTGAGCGGTTGGTGGCGTTCAAAAGTAATCCTGATAAAAGGATTGACTCCAAAGAAACGGTCAGGGTCAGTAGGTTAAATGGATACGGGTCAAAGGCTGCAAACGTCATCCAAATAGACCAGAAGATTAGGTGAGTAATCAGAAACCAAGGTGAGCCAAAAGCTACTGAGCACCAGTCAGATATCTTCTGAAAGTGCTTCATTCATTAGCCTTTGCAACCATAGATGTATAGGTAGCGGCATCAATACCCTTACCTTTAGACGCCTTAAGCCCTGGGTATAGCCCTTGATAGACAGGGATTAGAGCAATCTCTTCCTCAGTCAAAACACTTGATACAAGGTTTGCAGGCATCAACCCAGCGTTAGCTAAAGCTTTGGCTACTACTATCTCTACCTTGCCTTTTGCCCCCGCTTTAAACACAGAGGAGCCAGGGAACGGAGGAGCAACGATTACTGTAGGTTTAGTCGTAGGAATTGGGGCTGGAGTATTTGAAGTATGGATAGCTGCTACACCACCACCTGTAAGCGCTGTAGCTCCTGCCACACCTGCTGCAAGACCTTTATTCTGTCCAAGAGATTTAGTAGGAGTAGAGCTTCCAGTATAGGCAGGACGAGCGATAGCCATCACATATAGATAAGGACGATGGCGCCTATAGCATCCATCCCCGTTTGCTTGGTTTCCTGTATAAGACTCTGGACCTGTGTTGAAGCCTATTGTGGTTAGTCCGTCTTTAGAAGCACCTTCGACAATCTCTACGTGGTCCGCAACGCCATTTCCTGACCAGGAAAAAAATACAATATCCCCTGGAAGTGCAGAGTACTTGTCAACAATACGCTTGTTCTTTTGGAACCAAGTAAGACCCGCAGGGCAGTAGGAGAAGCCTTTAGGAGTTTGAGCAGCGACAAGGTGGGAGGCATTTGCTTGGGCAAATACCCAGCTAACTCCCATCGCGCAATAGCTCTCGTTAGGAATCCCATACCAAGACCCGTATGGGTTCTCGTTATTAGGTCCTTCGACAAACCCAATCTGAGTACGAGCAATGTTTACGATGTCAACGCCAGAAGTCATTATTCGCCCTCCTTAATTACCTCAGCTGCTGGAGCGGTACCAGCCTTACGAAATCTAAAAGTTTCCCACAGCGGTGCAGGAATCTCGTGAATACCAAATCTAGTTCTGTGATGTGCAGAACAAAGCACTTCAAGGTTTCCTGGTGACTCAATCCATTCTTGAAAATCTTCATCATTTTCAAAATGAAGACCAAATGCCCGTTCAATTTTATGCGGGTCCATATTGTTGATTTGACTGAACTCTACAAAACTGTGGTGCAGTTCTGGACCACCAGAGCATAGGTCATCATCAATAATGCACTTCCACAAACCTTGCCGTTTAATCCTTGCCTTAGCTTGATTGAATAAGTGATAGTGCGGGTCGCTCTCACGCGGCTCATGCTCAGGAACCGATACAGCGAGGTGAAGATTCATTTTCTGCTTATGCGCATCTGTCACTGGTAAATCAATCTTTCAGCTAAGTCGCCTGGGACCACTAGGTAGTCAGGCTTGTCCAGTAAAGAGATTCCAGCTTTATCGTAAGCTTCAGCAACAAGCTCAGAACAGATAAAGCCATCTTTCCTAGCTAAGTAAGTAAAGAAGGGTAGGTTTATCTTTAAGCCTAAGATTCTTAAAGCTAGCAAAGAAATAGTGAAGAAGTCGTAGGGACGCCCTACAAAAGACTCAGCCGCCTCTGCAATTTTGATTCGCTCAATAGGGGTAAGCATTTCGTGCTTATTCCATGCTATGTTCTTGTAGTCAGAGATATTTACTATCTTTACCCCAGTAGGGTCGGCGCTAACGGCTTTGCCTTCTCCAATGTAGACAATAGCGTGGTTCCACCTGCTCGTCGTTCCTAGACGGATTAGCAGCCCAAAGAACCCATTAGTCTTTACAACGCCGTAATCTCCAATTCTAGGCTCATACGCGCTAAGCTCTTCTAACACCCTCTTCAACATGAGCCTGTACCCGCCCTTCTAGCCTAGATAAGTCCTTAACTACCTCAATTTGATGTGTTCGAAGTTCTTTGACATCTGCCTTAACTTCAGCAATATCTTCTTTTAAGCTTTTGACGATGGGAAGTATTTGTAGTTTAATCGCATCGCTGACAGAGCTGCCGTGATTAGGTTTGAGCTCTTCTAAGCTTGGGCGCATCTCTTCCATGTACTCTTTAAAGGCTTCTGTTGAGTGCTGTCTTACATACCAGCGAGCAATCCCACCAATAGTACCTGCAATAAATAGAGATGATGAGGCTGTCGCCACAATTGTTGCTGCGTCCATTAGACCCCCGAAATAGTAGTTGCTTACGCGGGGTAGTTGTCCAAATAATGTATCTCAATGCGTGTAATACACTAATTTTTACACATAAAACAAAAATTATCAGGGTAAATAAGTATTCTCGCGTTGACACGGGTATGTAACTCTGTGGTAACTTAGAGAAGTGTTAAACCACCGTTAAGGTGGTTTTTTCATTTTGAGAGGAGCAATAATGCTTAATATCAGAATCAACGTCACTATCGACGTTAAAAAGTGGGCGGCTGCCCTTGCAACATTTGCACTAGTAATCGGACATATGATTACTCCAGCACAGGCTGTAGCACCAGAAGTATATAAGTTCAAGACTTCTTTTGATGCAATTCCCGCAACTGTGCATCTTACATATTTAAATGTAACGACAACTAAACAACAAGCAGCCGATGCTATTACAAGCCCTTATGCTAAATACTTTGACCCAGAAGCTCTGGCATTTTTAACTGTTTATGCAAAAGGTCAAACTTTGCAGGAATGGAAGTGCTTGGATACACTCTGGAACCATGAAAGCCATTTCAACCCTAAGGCTCTTAATATGGGTTCAAAGGCATACGGCATAGCTCAATTCCTACCTACAACGTGGGGAAACTATAAGTTAACTAAAACAAGTAGCGCTGCTTTACAAATTAAATACGGATTACATTATATTAAAGCGAGATATGGAGACGCATGTAGTGCATGGGCTTTCTGGCAAAAACACAGTTGGTATTAACGCCCCTACATTTGACGGTTCACAGTTATGCAGTCAAACAGACCCAGAAATATTTTTTCCAGAGATGGACACATCTCCAAGTATTGTCAGGGCTGCAAAGAACATCTGCCGTAGATGTCACTTTCAAGAACCTTGTCTAGAGTACGCTCTACGGACAGTTCCAATAGGAATCTGGGGGGGTACTTCAGATAAGGAAAGGCAAGAGCTCAGAAGGCTTAGAAAGCAAAAAGCCGCCCTTTAGGGGCGGCTTTTTGTTTGGGTTGGGATTAACTAAAGACGTTGAATGTTCCGTCTTGAGTTCCTGCATTTTCACCAGTTGTTTGCTTGTAGACAACAATGCTTACAAGGGTTCCAAGGGTCTGTGAGCCTGTTACAGCTTGGCTATAGACTGTTCCAGCGTTGTTAGCTGTAGCACCAGTTGTACGGTAGGTGATAGTTCCAGTGTTGAAACCAACAACTCCGAGCTGACGGTCAGCTTCTTTAACTGTCAAACCAGTGATGGTTGGAACAGTTGCTGTTGAAGCAGAAGCTGCGATTGTTACAGTTGCGGTACCATTGACACCTGTAAGGGTTGTCAATGTTGGGTCAGCTGTAATTGTGATGCTGCTTGCTGTACCCGTGATGGTGAAGGTAGTTGATGTTGCAGCAGTAATAACATAGCTAGCGTTGTATTGTCCAAAGCCAGTTGTTGAGTTACCAGCTGCGTCAGTTACTGGGTAGTAAGTCTTCAATGGAGCATTGAAGTATGAAGGGTTAGTGAATGTAGGCGCGTAGTACTGGGTACCAATCGGCTGAGTTGAGCCAGCTGATACGTAGTTGTACAAACCTGTGATGCTAACGGTTTGTCCAGTGCTGAAGTTGTTGTTAGCGGTGAATACGAGAGTTCCGCCAGCAGCAGATGTATAAGTTACGCCAGTAATCTTAGCGACCAAGTATGAGCCTTGGTTGAAGTTACCTTGTGTACTAGTTGGTTTGTAAGATGTTTGGTTGTTAAGAGGGAACGCATCGTAGTTGTTCAAGAAGTTTTCTACGTTACCACTTGGAACTGTGATAGGTCCAACTGGTCCTACGTTGCGTGTCAACTGGGTCTCTGTCAATGGAATTGAAGCAAAGTCAGTTGTCTTAGACCAGCCGTAGTCAGCGCCAATACCTGGAAGGGTATACTCGTTAACTGTTGCAGTACCAGTCTGAGTAGTAAGAGCTGCAGAAGGAAGCGTCTGGCTAGCAGTTACGACAGGGGTTACTGTGAACTGTGTCGTAGAAGATGATGCAACAGTACCTGTGAGGTTGTAACCAGAAGATACTGAAGCAGTTGCGCTACCGAATGATGGTGAACCAACAGTGATAGATGCTGGAGAAGCTACAGCAGCGGTGAAGCTGGTGTTAGCAACAACTGCGCTTACGTACCATACACCGTTAAGAGTACCTGTTGTTACGCCTGTGATACCAGCGATGGTAACAACAGAACCAACAACGATACCAGTAGTGTTTGCTGTGCTGAAGGTAACAGTTGTAGAAGAGCCAGAACCAGATGCAGAAGCTGCGGTAATGGTAGGTGTAGCGGTTGCACCAAGACCAGTGGTTGTAACTGTCTGACCTGTAAGGAAAGAGTTTGCAGCAGTGTATGTGATTGTTCCGCTTGAGTTAGACGCTGCTGTTACAGTAGCTGTCTCAGCGTCTCCATAAGCAGAGCCTGTGGTTCCGCCAGATAGATTGTAGGTAAAGCCAGAAGCAAGACCAGTGGTTGAGTTTGTTACTGCGGTTCCTACAACGGTGCTGTCTACAGTAAATTGGCTACCTGAAGCTGATGCGATAACAGCATCTACGAGGTTAAAGGTGACTGTGGAAAGTCCGCTGACAGTAACCTTCTGTCCAGCGGTAAAAGAGTTAGTAGCTGTGTATGTGATGACGGTACCATTGGAAGAGGCTGCTGTAACTGCTGCAGATGCTGTTCCAGAACGGTCATCATTGGTTTGAGGAGGAACGTTACCCCAAACGAAATCGACGGCTACGTTACCTGTTTGCTGTACGCCAGTATAGGTTTTATAGCCAGAATCGCGAATGACTGCCATTATGTTTCCTGTTCTCTAGAGAAAATCCCCGTGCACTGGGGTTGTCTCTAGTATCCAACAGGATTATCTGACTGTCAGGATTAACGATTGTATTCTTTAGGTATATACCATTCGAAATATGGTCCGTATTTAGGATGACATTGGGTATAAGCCTGAAACTTCTTTAGTTTCTCACTGTTGTCAGGATTATTGATGAATTCCGAGTAAGACTTAGATGTAGCCTTAGTATAGTTTTCCCTGTCCTTGGGGGTATCAGGCACGTTTCTAGCTCTCCAAGAAGGGTCGTCAGAGTCTACGTCATCCATATCATGGACATCATTTACAAACAGGTGCGCCAATGGGATGTACTGATTAGGGAATACCAAAGAGAAGCCATCGCTGACTAGGTTTATTGTTTGAAACAGCTCTTCTTCAAAGAAGACTGTGGTTTCAGGAAGACTGTTACTCAAGGCAAAGTGTCTATTTCCAAATATGAACTGGGCGTTAACTTTGACGCAAGGGATGAACGGGTCGGTAGGGCGGAACTGCTCAGGCATACGCTTTATCTCTGTATCAGTCCACATTGGCAGCTCTGGCATCTCCATCCAACGTTGGAACCAGAAGAATGGGTATTTGCCAAGACCTTCGTCAAACTGCAGACGACCCTGCTCTTCAGTGTGGGTATATCTAGACAGGTATGAAGAGAGGACAGTTTTTTCATTATTTGTTTCTTTAAGCGCCTCGTCATACATCTTTACTAGGATGGTGTCCCAGCTAGGAGCAAAAAATGTGTGGGAATCTACTTGAAGCACATAATCCTCATTGTCATAAAAAGACGAGGCTTTGTTTCTTCCGTAGCCTATATTAAGACCCTCATCTATCCCCTTAAACAGCCCATGTCTAACATTGGGATAGATGCTTAAAAAGTCTAGATGGTCTTCATAAAACTTTGAGTTTGTCATAAATGGTAAGCCGATATATACATCCTCTGGTTTATCAGCGTTATGAAACGCCTGCATTACTGTGTACTTAGTTTGATTATCAAGCAACGTTGGTAGTGCTATGTAAATCGACATTATTCTCCAGGGTATTCGTTCCCGACAACAATGTCAGGCTTGTCAGTTATATCTACAAATGTTGGCTGAGCTAAAAACATAGCCGCGTATTGGTTATTTGCCTGAATAGTCTCCATGACTCTTCCGTTCAAGATTACTCCTAAACGAACTCCTCCTGGAACATCTGCTCTGGACATTGCATCCTTAGGAGGACCATGACCCTCGACATCGTTATGGTGGTGATGACCATGTGCAGAGAGCTCTTCAAGCTTCTTATAGTTACGCCGTTTGAACATTTTATTCCTTAATACTCACGTAGATTTGACCCCATTTTCCTTCAGGACACTCTGCATTAACAAGCTTGGTCTTTGCTGTCATAATGCACTTGCAAACCTTACACTGCTGAGTTAATTTTATGAACTTATCGCAGCTTCTGCAGATTTCCATGCGCTCATCAAAGGTCTCTTTAGGAATATTATTTAAGTTTTTATTAAAAATATCCCAAGGTCTGGCTGGGCGTTCTGACATTAGAACTCCTTAACTTTTCTCCAAAGCTTCCTATAGACCCCATTTTCAGCCCTAAGAACTGGGCTTACATCTACCGCGCTATCTGTGGATAGCCAATCTTGAACAAGACTCCATGTAGCTCTTTTAAATGGAATTAGCTGGGCGATGGGGGTTCCAGCAGGAATGACTCCTTCAAAACCTTCTCTAATAAAGAATGGGATGTTGCCCCAGTTGAAGAACTCGTCGGAGTCAACCACTCCAGACATTGTCGTAAAAGGAAGTTCAAACCTGTTTAATGGGTGAGTAACAGCAACACTGTATCCTTTAGGAACTTTCCAACCCCACTGACAATTCCAGACAAGGTGATTATTTAGATGACCTGAGGGTCTAGGAATGGTATGACCGATTAGTCCTTTTCGTTCATTAACAACGTGGTAGTCGATTAAAGACTTATCCCAAGTTATAGACAGGTCACCATCTTCATTTTTAGACACTGTTACATCTACAGGTACTACCAATGCGTATCCAAGAGTCATTGCATCTAAAAATGGCAGGCAAGTCTTCAGTCCAGAGATGTCTTTTCCATTTTCTTTGTAATACTTTTCCGCTCTTTTATACCACTCAGGAATTAGCTTCTTAAGGGGTATTGGCGCAGAGTGCTCTTTTTTTACTTGGGGACTAGGTATCACCTTGAATATCTTCATATTATGCTCCGAATGTTTTAGTGTTACTTAGAAGTAGGTAAGGTGAACTTCTGTCCGTCGTACAAGAATCCTTCAGCTACATAGCTCTCTGGGTCTACTTGGACAATTGTAGGGTTGCTTGTGATGATGGCTGCAGTACGACCATCAGTATTTAATACAAACACGACTACCCCATCAATAACATAAGCGAGGCGGTAAGGAAGAGCCTCAAAATCTGGAGGAGTAGACGGCTTTACCGTACTGATATCTGGAATTGGTTGAATTGCCATAGTTTACCTAACTTCTGTTAATTAGCGGTAGCACTAAAAGAGCCTATAGTGTTACCTTGGTTTTGGACTGATGGAACTATAATAATACCATGCTGGTTAGCTGTCGCAGTAGACGTGGCTGAAGATGAGATGCTACCAACGCTAGTAGTTTGTGTATTATCGCTATAAGCGGTAGCAGAGATTGATGGGGTTGACCCACTTCCAAGGATTACTTTAATAGAGCTTAAAATTGCTGACAAAGTGGAGGATAACAGTACTGACGCTGTTCCCGATACTGACTGCCATAGCTGAATAAAGTAAGCGGCTGTGCTACCTGTGTATGGACCACAAGATTGGCAGTTATAGTAGGTGCTCCAACTTGAGCAGCTAGCCGTGTAGTAATTTCCAGTTACTGTATAACTGCAGTTAAAGTGAGTTACAAAGTTTCCGCTGTACGCGTCATAAGCACCGCAGTTGTAGCTTGTGCAACAGCTTACGTAGGTTGAGTATGGAAATGGACCGTTAGTTGTCCAACCCGCGCAGCTGTATGCTGGGGTGCAGTTACAGGAAGTGTAGTAGGTATAGCTGGTGTCATTCTCAATTCCCGCAACGCCAAACCAGTTATTGGCGTCTTGAACCCAGAAAGATAACCCAGTACCTAGTTTTACGTTATTTGCTATTAAAGTTACGCTAGGGCTAGGCATGAGAACCGTAGCTATTGAGTGGTTAGTGGGTGCATCAGCTGTGGTAGCGACTCCATTAGCAGCTGTCCACGTACCGATAACGGCTCTCCAAGAGGTTCCTGAAGTTGATGCGCCTAATCCACCTGTGGTTGCTCTGTTAAAGAGGTCTGATACAAATTTAACAAGACCTAGATAGTATTTTCTCCACACACCGCTACCAGCAAATAATGGCATTATGCAAACCTCGAAGGACCAGACGCTAAGACCTTATAAGTAGCATTACCAGTTTTTAAGATTGTAAAGTTATATATATCTATAGAGCTAGCGTTACCTGCAGTAGGGGCTGTTCCGTTAAACCATACGGGAGTTACCGCTGCTCCATCTATCTGAATAGCAGATAGGTAGTATGCGGTCGCGCCATTAGTGGCGAGAATAACTGCGCTAATAGACTGACCTGAAGAGAGCATACCGTTTAGAGTAGAGTTTGCTCCTCCTACAAAGTTTAAAGTAAAGTTTGCGGTAGAGGCAGTTGTGTAGTAAAAAACGCTTGAAGTAAGCATAGAAACTGAAGTAACTCCGTTTAGCGGAGAGCTGACTATGCTTGTGTTCTCAATAGGTGAGGAAAAATCTGGCGTAGGAGATGTTGAGCTAATCTGGTTTACATATGGTCCATAGACCGAAGTTCTCATTATGCGAACTCCACTCCTGAAATCATCACGGTAATGGATGAACCAGAGCCTGCAAATCCCCAGATGTTATCGCCGTTGTTCATTACCTGCGAAAGTGGGATGGCTATAAAAGAGTTTCCAGCGATAGATACGCCAGGAACCAATGTGTTAGACGCTCCTACAGAGCCTCCAGAAGGGACTATGTAAATAGTGGCTGCGATTGGGTTAGCGGTAGTATTTGTTAATACAATTTCCTTAACAATACTGCTAGCTCCTGATGACGGAGTATATAAGCTAGCTGCAGCTGTAGCACCTAGTTGAACTGGTCCTACTAAACGCTTAGGTGTATATGTTGCCATGATGTCCCTTCAGGAGTCTAATGGTTAGAGAACTGCTGGGTTACCAGCAAAGTTGCAAGCAGCGCAGGTAAATTGGCTACCTTCATGCTCTGCTGCAAAAGCCTCTTGCACAACAATGTTAGCGGCGCACAAAGCGCAAGTTGTTTCGAAGTCTGACATGACTTATTCCTTTCGGTTGTAGGTATTACAGTAGAGTAATTGTATATAAATTAACGGCTAAACCTAGTTTTGACTCTCCCCGTTCGGACCTTTTCCAGGGTTCTGCCAAGTGCGGATTCTTGGGCGCTCCTGAGTATTTAGGAATAAACGCCTAACCCCAAAGCGAGAATCATTGACGGTAACTTGCTCAATCTTAGGTTGTTTAAAGTTATCTTTGCGCTTCATACGTTCCACCTGTTCCACTGCAAGGCATTTACATCCTTGCCATCAATTACCTTGCCACTTGCAGCAGCACGAGTAATCTCGTCCCTAAATTCTCGGTTACGCTGGTTCGATGAAAGTTGGTTTGAGGGAAGGTCCGCTATTTTTAGAGCGGGTTCTTTTTGGAGTTGACGCTTTAACTTCGGCATTCAAAGGGCTCGCTTTCACCGCTGCTTGAGAAACTTTAGGAAGATTATTAAAGATATTTTCTGCAGGGGCAGCTTCGGGAGCAGGTGAAGGAGTAAATTGTGCTTCACTGCGTGGGTCTACGTGGGCTCCGCCAGTGCCTGTATTAGTTGTTGAAATGGGTGCAGCAGCTTCTGACTCAGGATAAGCAAATGTAGTAGTTCCTGCATCAGTTCTATGGCTAGTAGGTCTTCCACCGAACTTGTCGGTAATGCTGTGTAAGGTGTCTGTTGCAGCAGCGTGAGCAGCTAAAGTGTTTTTACCTTTTTGACGTTCAACAGCGACGCGACCTCTGTTACGGACGCCTTCAATCTCTTTGTTATGACCGTGCTTAAGAACAGCCATTTGCTGACCGCGAATGTGTGCGTTGTTAGCGGAGACTTCACTTAGTTGGTGTTGAAAGACAGATAGCTTGGCTGCGTTTTCCCAGTCTCGTTTACTGGTCCCGCCCTTGCCTACTCCAACTCCTTTTTTAAGACCTTCAACAAAAGCCCCACCACCAGACTGAGAACCACCTGGGAGAGCCGCAAACGGAGACTGATTAGGAGTAGCCATAAACCAATTATGTAGTTTATGGCTGAATATTTAGTGCTAAACGCTTCACTCTTCTAAATGCCTATTTTCGCAACTCCTCGCTAGAGAGGGAACAACGTATCCTTTGGAACAAATTTCGCATCTCCAAGGGTCTTTCTTAGGCTTTGGAAACATTTTTAGCCTTTACACTTATAGGCATGAATATCGAGGAAGCTATGGCGGAGATTAACCGCCTCAGATTGTGGATATCTGATTTAGAGATGGCTCTTGACTATGAGCGCTCTAAGGCGATGACTTACAACTAAGAGATAAAGTTATCTGGGTCGTAAATACTTACAGCCTGCGCTACAAGTTTTGAGCCGAATTCTCTGGAGTGATGTCCGCAAAACATTAGTTCACCAGTTATTAAGGTGACAATAACCCTAGCCTGCGCGTTGCAAGAATCACAACGGTCTGCCACTAGAAGTTCTCTCTGTATTGTCTCTGTATTCACGCTACTCCACTCCCCGCTCCTGTCATTGATGCGCCTGCTGCAGCACCAGAACCTGAAATTATTCCCTCATCATTCTGAGGAGTATCTAAAGTTGAATGTATCTGGTACGACGGAGTCGTGTCAACTGAAGTGCCTCCAAACTTAAGGGCTTGAGGTTGGTTAATAACCGTATTGCTAAGCTGTCTATGGGCATTAGCCATGGTTACTTTTCGTTCTCTTTTTTACCAGCACGACGCTTGTCTTCCTTAGCAACGTTCTTGCTCTTTGAAATTACACGAAGGTTCTTTGCAGAGTTGTTATGGCGGTTGTTATCTTTATGGTCAACCTCTTGGTCTTTGCGAAGCTTCTTACCAGTACGGGTTTCGTGGTCTACGCGAGCAGCATCAGATGAGGTTGTGTGCCACTTACCATCCTTGCCCTTCTTCTTAAAGACATAGATTTCGCGACCCTTGTTTTTTGCAGAACCTTTATAAGGTCCAAGCTTCTTTGTCTCAGCCATTATCCCTACTTCCAGCTACTATGGTGGTTTTGCGCGTCCTCTAACATTGCGTCGCTCCAGTGTTTGCCTGGAGTTAAACCCGAAAAATTTAATTTATTATACGCATGCGGTGGGATAGACCCCATAAGACGTTCAATTGGTCCTCGCATACCCATGACTTTTCTCGTTGCGTCGGCATGCTCATCCCACTCTTTAGGCGTAGACTCTCGGGTAGGTCTAGGGGGTAATGCCGCCTCTGCCTTCTGGATATCTCTTGCTGTAGAAACGTGCTTGTCAAAGTCTCCCGATTTAAGCAAACCTAAAAGATTTTCGTGTTGCTTAATCATCTTATGGTGAGCGTCACGACGTTCTAGGGTGTGCATCATGTTTTTACTATCGTTGTTTTTCTTATGCGTTGCAATAGCGGCTTCAATTTTAGGGGTAGTTCCGTGTAGTAAACCTAAAGCAGTCTCTACTTTTGGAATAGAAGTAGCGGAATCAAATTCGTCTCTAGCCATTATTTACTCTTTTTCTTCTTTGCAGCGTTCATATTATCAACAAGGTTAGGGTAAGGGCGACCAGCGGATTTAGCCCTGGCTTTTGCAGATGATTTAGCTTTCGGACTTAACTTCTTGTCTTTTTTAGTTGGGTCTGGGGTATCCCACACTTCTTTAGCCATTATTTTTTACCCTTGTTTCTCTTAGAGATTGCAGCAGCTTTTTTCTTAGCGTCAGCTTTTGAAGAAGCTCCCCATGCTTGGAGAGATAGAAGTAAACGTGTTGGCTCACCATTAGGCTTACGCTCAGGTCCTGGTGCACCACCCATGCGTGCTAGGAATGATGCACGACGTGGATTATCCCCAGATTTAACTGGAGCTTTAAGATTATGCCCTTCAGCTTTAGCTGATGCGCGACCCTTGGCGTTTAATCCGCCCTTAGGGTTCTTTCCTTCTTTGCGTTCCCACGCGGGTGTTTTAGCCATTTTTCACCTTCACATGTGCTTTTCCTACAGGGGCATATTCACTAGGACCATGGGTAGGTATTCCAGCAGCTTCATTCTTAATAGATACTGATTCTTTAGCATCGTTAATAGCTGTGGTGTTACCTTTATATTCTTGTCTGCTCCATCCGAGTGCTTTACCCATGTCGCCAAGAACATGTGTTTCATCGCGCTTAATAACGCGGTTCTTATTATGTGCTCTATCTTTCTTCACGTTCTAGTTCCCTTACTCTACATACACACGGACAAGCTGCTTCTTCGCACAGACCATAATCCATCCTATGGTCGCACTTTATGCAATAAACCTCGTAACCCATACAGTATCTCCTGTTCTGCCGCGTCAATATAGTCATCCATGTTGTATGTGGGCTCATGGTCACACATACCGCAGTTAAAGCACATTACTTCTTAGCGTCCTTCCGTAGAGGACCTTTCTTCAAAATATCAGTAGAGTTAGAGCCAACTTGGTATCGTTGATACGAAGGGCGCGGACCTGAGAACATCCCAGGATTTGTTACTCGCTTTTCATTGTCACCGTTGCGTGGAGGCTTACTCTTGACAGGCTTATTCTTCTTACCAGCCTTTAGCTTTTTAGTTGAGGGTGCGTGCTCACCAAGTGCGCGTTCTGCACGGGACTTACCTGTAGCTGCGTCACGCATTTGGCTTCTCTTTCTTAGTAGGCTGTTGCTTAACTATACCTTTAAGAATAGGACCAAAACCAGTGAAGTCTTCTTCACCATCTTGGTGATTAGCAAGACTTACTACGCGCTTAGGGTCGTGCGCTCTATCCTCAGCCATATCTCTATTATCTCCTAATTATCTTCAGAAAAACTTCTTAGATACGTCACATATGACTCAGATAGCAAAATCATCATTTTAATAAATATTTTTTTATGGTGTAACTCAAAATGCTTTTTCCACGCTACAGGGCTATGTAGCGTGGTAGTGGCACAACCATTATTTATATCTGCCCAGATAATTCTGGCGCAATCTCCAGTGGAGTCATCTCTGTCCTGCTGGTCTAAAATCCAAGATAGGTACACGAGGATTAAGGTAGCAAGTTACCTGGGTTCTTTTCATGGTAATCAGCAATTTGCTTTTCAGTCTTTTCAATCTCAACCTCGATAGCATCCCTCTCCTCTTCAGAGAGCTGTTCTTTATCGCGCTCATAGATTTCCTTAGCCTGCTTAAAATTATGCTCAAAAACAGCGAATTGGAGAGCTCTACGCTCTGCTACAAAGGCTTCAGTCTCTTTCTGGCGTTCCATAATCTTTAGCTGCCTCTTGGATGGCTCGGTCATTTAGTATTTCCTTCTTTCTCTCTTTTATTCGGTCTTGTGTTCGCATTCTATGACAGGTAGCACAGACTACATCACATTTAGCAATCTCTTCTTTTATCTCTTCTAGCGTCTTGGTTTTTACTGCCATAGAGATGTTAAAGGACTTTTCTCCCCTAACATGGTCAAAATCCATAGCATAAGAGGGGAAACGATGACCGCAATCGGTGCAAGGAATATCTTTGACTGAAGCTACATAATCTTTTTTCATATTCCTAATCTTCCTATTACTAGCTCGTATCCTAATTAGTTCAATAAAATTACCGTCATAGACGCTCTTCTGATACTCAGAGTTACACTTCTTACACATAGATTGAGGTTCGGTAGTTCCCCTGCGTTTTCTAATGTTGTACTCAGAAATATGTTTTGCCTGCTCACATTGAGGGCAAATCTTAAACATGGTCCTCCCACACCTGCTGAGGAGTTGACTTATAGTTACTGCGACTGAAGTGAAAGAAACCGCAGTTTGCGCATTTATAAATATACAGTTTTACTCCAGCATGGCGAAGACGCCTAATGCGCTTCGCCTCTGCGTTTGTAGCAAACCGTAGCTTATTGTGACATCCTGCGACAGTGGTCACTTCACCTCCCTCAAAGTGTGGTAGTCGCAGGTCTTGTTAATTTTTTGATAGTTTAGATATATTTCATCTAACTTGACATTCTCCATGCCAGGAAGTCGCTCATTACAAGCACACACTTCTCTGTATCGGCGCTCTAGACGCTTAACCTCATCTTTGGCATTTCTTAACTCAGATAGAATCTCATAAGATTCTTTACTCATATCACTCTCCCGTATTAGATTTTTTACATTCCCTGCACCGACATGATGATGTGGCGCATGGACATTCTTCATCTGATTGTAGTATCCCACTACCTTGACACCAGTAACAACTCATTCATATTCTTCTTCCTCTACTAACTCTTCTCCTGGGACAAATATGATACGGGGAAGTTGACCCACATCTTTAGTTGCTTCAGCCCAGATAGCAGTCTTTTGTAGGTGTTCTCTATCTTGTGGGTAAAGGTCTTTTAACAACTCTTTCCATGTGTATGACCATGAACCATCTGACCCACAAATGCTCCAGCCATACGGTGCACGTTGCCATGCACAGGCAAAGCCATCTAATAACACTGAGCCGATAGGCGGCTCTTTCATCTTCTTCACTTTAACTCCTTCTCTATATCTTTAACTGTGGGGCAAGGGTAGGCTGTTCCAATACTGTCATTTCTGGAACACTCAGCGCAAATATTTGCACCTGTTAGTTTGCTTTTTACAGGGGTATGTCTGACCACTACTGCGCGAAGGGCATGATAAAGCGGTGGTGCTTGGTAATAATCTTCATTCCAAGCATCTATTCTTGCCAGCAATTCATCGTG
>Ga0164297_10001312_pt1 | contig 26775 bp, 27 predicted proteins | sample GEODES058metaG_FD_113539 | JGI IMG/M metagenome (GOLD analysis project Ga0164297, IMG submission 113539) | Dystrophic lake water microbial communities from Trout Bog Lake, Wisconsin, USA - GEODES058 metaG | ecosystem: Environmental > Aquatic > Freshwater > Lake | place: USA: Trout Bog Lake... | reverse complement strand
CTGGAGGTGGTGGCCTGGAGGGAGGATGGTCTATGCTTGCCGAAACCGCTGGGAGGATCGCCATGAGCGCCCATCTGTCCGCCGACCAGGTTGCCGCCTATCGCCGCGACGGGTTCCTGTCGCCACTGCCAGCGTTTTCGGGCGCGGAGGCGGCGGGGTTTCTCGCCGGACTCGAGAAGCTCGAAGCGGCCGACGGGGGGAAACTCTCGTTCGCCACCAACCAGAAGCCGCACATCCTCTACCCCTGGCTCGCCGATCTGGTGCGCCGGCCGGAGATCCTTGATCCCGTCGAGGACATCCTCGGGCCGGACGTCCTGCTCTGGGGGGCCGGTTTCTTCGCCAAGAACCCGGGCGACGGCAAGATCGTCTCCTGGCATCAGGACTCCACCTACTGGGGCCTGTCGGAACCGGAGATCGTCACCGCCTGGATCGCCTTCACCCCGAGCACGCCGCAGGCCGGCTGCATGCGGGTGATCGCAGGGACCCATACGGTGGACCAGGTGCCGCATCGCGATACCCATGCCGCCAACAACCTGCTGAGCCGTGGCCAGGAAATCGCCGTGGAGGTCGACGAGGCCAAGGCGATCGACATCGTGCTACAGCCCGGCCAGATGTCGCTGCATCATGTGCGGCTGTTCCATGGCTCTGGCATGAACGAGGCGCCGCATCGGCGCATCGGGTTCGCGCTGCGCTACATCCCGACTCGCATCCGCCAGACCGCGGGCAGCGAGGACAGCGCGACGCTGGTGCGCGGCACCGACCGCTACAACAATTTCGTCCATGAGCCGCGGCCGGCGCGTGATCGCGATCCGGTCTGCGTGGCCTTCCATGAAGCCATGGTGGCGCGGACGACCAACATCCTCTACCGCGGCGCCGCCCAGCGCCCCGACGCAAGGCCGGCAATGTGATCATGAGTCTTCCTCCGCACCCCGCTCCCTGGCATCTCGTTTTGGCGGGGGAGGCGGGCTTTGACACCAACCGCCTGGCTGAGGCCGCGCTGTTTGCCGATGGCGCGGAGACGCCGTGGCGCCGGGACATCCGGGCGCAGCTCGAGGCGGGCAATTTCGAGCCGCCGCCGGATAATGAGATCCTCGGCCCGGTGGCGCCGCGCGGGGCGCCGAACGGGCTGGTGCTGAAGGCGGGAAAACTCGTCGCGCGCTGGGGGGATACGCGGCAGGTCGACATGACCTTTTCAGTGGCGAAAAGCTATCTGTCGCTGCTGGCGGGCATCGCGGTGAAGGATGGGCTGATCGGTGATCTCGATGCGCCCGTCGGAGGAATTCCTGAATTTTCCGGACCGCAGAATGGGCGGATCACCTGGCGGCATCTGTTGCAGCAGACGTCGGAATGGGAAGGCACGCTGTTCGGCAAGGAGGACCGCATCGACCGCTATCGCTCGCTGGCCAGCGAATTCGCGGGCAAGGCGGCGCACAAGAAGGGCGATCCGCGGCCGTTGCAGGCGCCGGGGTCGTATTGGGAATATAACGACGTGCGGGTGAACGCGCTCAGCCTGGCGCTGCTGCATCGCTTTCGCCGGCCCTTGCCGGAGGTGTTCGCCGAGCGGCTGCTGGGGGCCTGCGGCGGGTCGTCGGACTGGCGGTGGGAGGGGTATACGACCTCCTATGTGGAGATCGACGGCAAGCGGATGCAGTCGGTTTCCGGTGGCGGGCATTGGGGCGGTGGGATTTTCATTCATGCGGAGGACCAGGCGCGGATCGGGCAGCTGATGCTGCAGGATGGCGTATGGGGCGGAACCCGCATCCTGCCGGAGGGATGGGTGAAGCTCTCGACCACGCCCTGTGCGATCCGGCCGGATTATGGGCTGCTGTGGTGGCTCAACCCGGGCGGCATCTACCAGTCGAACGCGTCGCATGCGAGTTATTTCGCCATTGGCGCCGGCGGCAATGTGACGTGGATCGATCCGACCAACGATCTTGTTGCGGTGCTGCGCTGGATCGATATGGCGAAGCTCAATGCCTGGATCGGGCGGGTTCTGGCTGCGCGGGCGTAATGAAGACGGCGCTGGTCACGGGAGCGGCGAGCGGCATCGGCCGGGCGGTGGCGGCGCGGCTGCTGGCGGATGGCTGGCGCGTGGTGATGGCGGATCGCGATCCCGCATGTCGTCCGCTGGGGCCGGGGAGTTCGGTGGTGATCGTCGATGTCGGCGATGAGGAGGATGTGGCGCGGCTGGTGGGCGGGCTCGATCGGCTTGACGCGCTGGTGAGCAATGCCGGGATCAATGTGCGCAAGCCGCTGGAGCAACTCACGCTTGCGGAATGGAACCGGGTGCTGGCGACGAATTTGACCAGCACGTTTCTGCTCGCGCGCGCCGGGGCGGAGAAGCTGCGGGCGGCGCGGGGGAGTATTGTTACGATCGCGTCGACGCGGGCGCACCAGTCCGAGCCGGAGACCGAGGCCTATGCGGCGAGCAAGGGCGGCGTGGTGGCGCTGACCCATGCGCTGGCGGTGAGCCTCGGGCCGCAGGTGCGGGTGAACTGCATATCGCCGGGCTGGATCGATACGAAGTCGACGCAACACAGCGCCGCCGATCACGCGCAGCATCCGGCGGGGCGCGTCGGCGTGCCGGCGGATATCGCGGGGCTCGTGGCCTATCTCGTCGGGCCCGAGAGCGGGTTCATCACCGGGGCCGAGTTCGTCGTCGATGGCGGGATGACGCGGAAGATGATCTACGAGCCCTGAGCCTACCAGCGCTTTGCCAAAGTGAAGCTTTCGGTCGTTTCGATCAGTTTGCGGGCGTGGCGCGCGCCTTCGGTGGTTTCGGCGAGGTCGGGCGTGACCACGGCCGGCGCGCCATCGCGGGGGGCGTAGCCGATGGTGCGCCTGGTGGTTTCGATGTCCCAGCGCATGCCGGGATTGTCGCTCATCAGGTTGAGGACGGCGAACTTCACCTCCGGGCTGGCGAGGACGGCGCGCTCGAAGGCCTGGCACATGTCGCGATCGGAGAGCCACATCTCCTGGCCCCAGGCGCCCCAGCCCATGTGCGGGCCTGGCAGGTTGCCGGCGCTGTGCTGGTTGTAGCCGATGCGGAAGCAGATGGCGGACAGGCCCCAGCGGTCGCTGTAGGATCGGCCCAGGCGCTCGCCGAGCAGTTTGGAAACGCCGTAGGGATTGACGGGGTAGGGCTCGACGTCCGTCGTCAGTGGTTCGGTGCCGAAACGGCGGCCGGCGACGGTCCAGTTCGAGCTGGCGAAGATCAGACGTTTGGCGCCCTGACGCGCGGCGGCTTCGTAGACGTTCAAGGTGAGGTCGAAATTCAGCGCCTGGATCGAGGCCCAGGGCGCCTCCGGGCGAGGGTCGCCGGCGAGGTGAATCACGGCGTCGACGCCGGCGAAGTGCTGGACCCAGGCGTCGTCCCACACCGAAAGGTCAGCCGCGACGATCGATGGATCGTCCCTGGTGGCGACATCGAGTTTGCGGATGGTCCAACCCAAGGTCGCGAAATGGGCGGCGAGCTTGCGGCCGATGTTGCCGCCGGCGCCGGTGATGAGAACGGTCTTTGTCATGTGCGCCTCTAATGGAAAGTGCGGCCGCCATCGACGGCCATGGCGGTGCCGGTGACGTAGGCGGATTCATCGCAGGTCAGAAACAAGGCTGCGTTGGCGATGTCATCGGGCTGGCCGGCGCGCTTGATGACGTAGCGGTCCATGATCTTGCGCAGCTCCGCCTCGGGATCCGGCGCCTGCTCATACGACCCGCGGGCCATCGGTGTGTCGATGAAGCCGGGACAAATGGCGTTCACCCGAATGTGGTCGGCGGTCAAATCCATCGCCAGCGCCTTGCTGAACATCACCAAGGCAGCCTTGGCGCTGCAATAAGCCGTACGATTCTCGATCGGCCGCAACCCAGCGCCCGAGGCAATATTGACGATCGTCCCACGCCCCGCCGCCCGCATCGCCGGCAAGGCCGCGGCGCAGATATGGAACGGACCATCAATGTCCACCGCCATCACCCGGCGCCAATCGGCCCCCGTCGTCTCGGCAAACGGCCGCAACAGATCAACCCCCGCCGCATTCACCACCCCATCCAACCCACCGAGATCACGCACCGCCTTGGCCACCGCAGCCTGCACAGACGCCTCGTCGGCGACATCGGCGGTGACGGCGACCAAACCAAGCCGGGCGGACTGGGTTGCGAGTTGACCCTCGTTGCGGTCGAGCATCGCGACCTTGGCACCCTCGGCGGCAAAACGCGCCGCAGTGGCGAGGCCGATGCCGGAGGCGGCACCGGTGATGAGTATGCGACGTCCCTGTAGGCGCATGATGGTCCCTCCTGCTTTGTTCGGGGGAACCGTAGCCGGTTTGGGGGGGAGGGCAAGGAAGGGAAGGCAAGCAAGGCTCCGGCGTTCTAGGACTGAGTGGCCCTTGGCCGGAGGAGCCACTTTCCTTGGCTTTGCTGCTATCCTCCGGCATGTTCGCGACTGATGGGTTGGGAGTGGTGTGATGGGTTCGGCGGGTGATGTCGCATTGGCTCGGTCATTGGGCTGGATCGAGCGGCTGTGGAGTTCGATTGCGGATCGGGGGCGGGCTTACGCGGATGTTCCGGCGGCGTCGATTGCGCCGTTGGAACGGGCATGTGGGTTGGCGGAGGCGTTGTTGAGTGGGCGTGGGGAGGCGTCGGGGGCGGCGTTGGCGCGGGAGTTGTTGAGCGTGGTGCGGGCGTTGCCGGCGGGGGAGCGGCTGGAGTTCTGTCGGCGGGTGGCGGTGGGGTATATGCCGGACGAGGGGGCGTTGCGGGTGGCGGCTGAGGCGTGGCTGGCGGAGCCGACGGCGGCGCGGGCGACGGCTTTGGCGGAGGCGGCGGAGCCGCGGCGGCAGGAGTTGTTGCGGCGGATCAACCAGGGGCAAGGGGGAACGGCTGCGCTGGTGGGGTTGCGCAAGGAGATTTTGGGCGCGCTCAGGGGGATGCCGGAGTTGGCGCCGTTGGATGACGATCTCAGGCATTTGTTCGCGTCGTGGTTCAATCGCGGGTTTCTGGAGTTGCGGCGGATTGACTGGAACACGCCGGCGGCGGTGTTGGAGAAGTTGATCGAGTATGAGGCGGTGCATGAGATCGACGGGTGGGCGGACTTGCGGCGGCGGTTGGGGCCGGACCGGCGGTGTTTCGCGTTTTTTCATCCGGCGTTGCCGGGGGAGCCGCTGATTTTCGTCGAGGTGGCGTTGGTGGTGGGGCTGGCGTCGGCGGTGCAGCCGTTGCTGGCGCCGGATACGGATGAGGCGGGGCAGCGGGCGCGGGCGGCGGCGGCGGATACGGCGATTTTCTATTCGATTTCGAATTGCCAGGATGGGTTGCGGGGGATTTCGTTCGGCAATTTCCTGATCAAGCAGGTGGTGGAGGAGTTGAAGGCGGAGCTGCCGCAGATCGGGCGGTTTGCGACGTTGTCGCCGGTGCCGGGGTTTCGACGGTGGCTGGCGCGGCGGGTGGAGGCGGGGGAGGAGGCGATGGTGGTGCCGGAGGGGCCGGAGGCGGTGGGCGATGCGGCGGTGTTGTTGCGTGTGTGTGCGCGGTATCTGACGACGGTGGAGCCGGGGCGGGGGCCGGCGGACCCGGTGGCGCGGTTTCATCTGGGGAACGGGGCTCGGCTGGAGCGGATCAATCTGGGGGGGAATACGGCGGCGCGGGGGTGGCAGGAGTCGTTTGGGATCATGGTGAATTATCTCTACGATCCCGATACGATCGAGGCGAACCATGAGGGGTTCGTGCGTGGGGGGGCGGTGGCGCGGTCGGCGGAGGTGGACGCGATCCTGGCGCCGGCGGCGCGGCGGCGGCGCAGCTGATGGGCGTGTTGCGCGGGTTCGTCGATCGGGCGGACAAGATGCTGATCATGGGTTGGGCGATCGATGACGGCGATCCGGCGGCGGCACCGGAGGTGCAGATCGTGCAGGGCGGGCGGACGGTGGTGACGCTGGTGCCGCGGTTTGCCTTTCCGACGTTGCGGGCGGCGCTGAATCTGCCGCCGGCGGAGAGTCCACCGATCTATGCCTGGCGGTTTTGGTTGCCGCTGAGCAATGGTCTGGCGGCGGACGAGCCGTTCTCGATCGTGTTTCGCGCGACCGGCGCGGCGCTGACGCATGGGGCGGGGCGGCGGCTGGAGCTGGTGGAGAAGATGGACGAGGAGGCGCGGCGGGATATCGCCGGCGCGGTGGTGGTGCGCGGGAGCCATGGGTTTTTCCCGGGGGGCATGGACCTGGCGCTGCAGGTGTACGATCCGCGCGGGCCGGCGGCGCGGCCTGTGCTGGCGGGCGGGACACGGCTGGCGCCGCGCGAGCGGGTGGCGCCAGCGCTGTTCGGGCGGAGTGGCGAGCATTATTCGGTGCGTGTCGATGCGGCGGCGTTCGCGGCGGTCGAGGGGCCGTTCCTGCGGGTCGGCATCGATCCCGGGCCGGTGGGGACGGGGCGGGAGCGGCTGGATGCGGAGGTTCATGCCGTGCATGTGCCGCGCTCGCTGGTGAACCCCGGACTGCTGGGCGGGCCGTTGCCGGATGCGGCGAACATGCAGCGCGTGTCGGGCGCGGTGGTGTCGACGGGGAGCTATCTGGTGGGCGGGGCGACGGTGTTCTGCCAGATCGACGCGATTGCGCGGCATTACGCCGGGCGGTCGGTGCGGGAGATGGCGACGGTGGTGGACTGGGGCGTGGGGTGTGCGCGGGTGGCGCGGCATTTCCGCGAGGGGGCGCCGGGCGGGGCGGGGCCGCGGGTGATCGGCCTGGATATCGACGAGGTGAATATCGGCTGGTGCCGGCAGCATCTGGCGGGCATGGGGGAGTTCGAGCTGCTGTCGCTCGAGGGGTTCGCGCTGCCGCCGTCGTCGGTGGATCTGCTGTATGGCATATCGGTGATGACGCATCTGTCGGAGCATCATCAGCATCGCTGGCTGGAGGAGATCCGCCGGGTGTTGCGGCCCGGGGGGCTGGCGATCCTGACGGTGCATGGCGAGGGGGTGAACTACGGCGGGACGGAGAGCATCCTGCTGCCGTTCGTGGAGGCGTTCGGGTTTTTCGACGGGATTGCCGATACGGCCATCGGGGCGGAGCGCAGCGACTACTACCGGGCGACCTATCATGCGCGGCGCTATATCCGGGCGAACTGGTCGCGTTATTTCGACATTCTCGACATTTTCGTCATGGCCAATGCCTTCTCGCAGGACATCGTGGTGCTGCGGAAATAGCGGGCGGCGTGGCTGACGGGGCGGGCGATCTGTGCTTACGTCGATCTGACACAAACCAGGTCCCGGGAGGACGAACGCCATGACCTTTACCCGTCGCGCGGCCCTTGGGGGCCTGCTCGCCGCGCCGGCGCTGCTGCGGGCGCCGGCGGCGCTGGCCGCCAAGACGCTGAAGATCAGCCATCAGTTTCCGGGTGGCACGCTGGAGCAGGGGGATTTCCGCGATCGGCTGGTGCGGCGGTTCGCCGCCGAGGTGACGCAGCGGACGAATGGGGACCTGGCGTTCGAGATCTATCCGGGGTCGTCGCTGATGAAGACGGTGGCGCAGTTCTCGGCGGTGCGGCGGGGCGCGCTCGATCTCAGCCTGTATCCGCTGGCCTACGCGGGGGGCGAGGTGCCGGAGGTGAATATCGGGCTGATGCCGGGGCTGGTGTCGACCTACGCGCAGGGGCTGGCGTGGAAGAATTCGGAGATCGGCAAGCAGCTGACCGATCTGCTGGACAAGAGGGGGGTCAAGATCCTGACGTGGATCTGGCAGGCGGGCGGGATTGCCAGCCGGGCGGGCGGCGTGGTGGCGCCGGATGACGTGAAGGGGATGAAGATCCGCGGCGGGTCGCGCGAGATGGACCTGATGCTGAAGGCGGCGGGGGGGATCATATCCTCGGTGCCATCGGATGAGATCTATGCGGCGATGCAGACGGGGTCGCTCGATGCGGCGGTGACGTCGTCGACGTCACTGATCAGTTTCCGGCTGCAGGAGATCGCCAAGAACGTGACCTCGGGGCGGCAGGGCAGCTTCTGGTTCATGCTGGAGCCGTTGATTGTTTCGAAGTCCATTTTCGATGGGTTAACGGCGGATCAGCAGAAGGTGGTGAGCGAGGTGGGCGCTGGGCTCGAGGCGTTCGCGCTGCAGGCGGCGAAGGCGGACGACGATGAACTCGCGGCGATCTACGGAAAGGCGAACGTGAAGGTGTCGGATTTCAACGCCGAGGTGCTGGCGAAGTGGCGGGGCATCGCGCAGGAGACGGCATGGAAGGACTATGCCGCGCGCAATGCCGCTTGTGCCGGGCTGTTGAAACTTGCCGAAGCGGTGCCGGCCTAGGGCATGGCGCATGGCATCGACGCGGCCGCTGCGGGCGGGCCGCCGCCGCCTGACGTGCCGGATGCGGGCGTGCTGGGGGCGGTGCAGCGGGGGGTGAACGCGATCAACGACCTGATGGCGGTGCTGTCGTCGCTGGCGATCGGGCTGGCAGGGGTGATCCTGACCTGGGAGGTGGTGGGGCGGTATTTCCTCGCCATTCCCAGCGACTGGCAGGATGAACTGTCGGCGATGCTGCTGATCGGAGCGACGTTCGCCTCGGCGGCGTGGACGCAGGCGCGGCGGGGGCATGTGGCGATCGACGCGCTGGGGCAGATCCTGCCGCCGGGGGCGAACCGGATCCGGCGGCGGCTGGCGGATCTGTGCGCGGGGGTGTTCTGTGCCTATTTCGCGCTCAAGAGCGGGCAATTGCTGATGGAGGCGTGGGAGGAGGGGCAGACGACGCCGTCGGCCTGGGGCTCGCCGCTGTGGATTCCCTATCTGTGCATGACGGTGGGGATGGGGCTGCTGGCGGTCCAGCAGGCGTTGCAGTTCCTCAACGGGCCGAGGCGGGCATGAGCACGCTGGAGATTGGCCTGCTGTATGGCGGGGCGACGATCGCGGCGCTGTTCTCGGGGATTCCGATTGCGTTCGCGCTGGGGGCGGTGGCGGTCGTGTTCATGATGGCGTTCATGCCGGCGGCCTCGGTCGATACGATTGCGCAGAATGTTTATGAGGAGTTGGCGAGCATCACGCTGCTGACGATTCCGCTGTTCATCCTCAAGGGGGCGGCGATCGGCAAGTCGCGCGCGGGCAAGGATCTCTACGACGCGCTGCATACCTGGCTGCATCGGATCCCCGGGGGGCTGGGGGTGGCCGTCGTGATCGCCTGCGGGCTGTTCGCGGCGATGGCGGGGTCGAGCCCGGCGACGTGTTCGGCGATCGGTAGTTCGGGGATTCCGGAAATGCGGCGGCGGGGGTATTCGCCGGGGTTCGCGGCCGGGCTGGTGGCGGCGGGAGGGACGCTGGGGATCCTGCTGCCGCCGTCGATCGTTTTGATCCTGTATGCGGTCAGGGCGGAGCAGTCACTGGGGCGGCTGTTCCTGGCGGGGATCGGGCCGGGGCTGCTGCTGGTGCTGTTGTTCGCGGGCTATGCGGTGGTGCATTGGCGGACCGAGCATCGGCGGGCGGTGGCGGCCGGGGTGGATAACGAGATCCTGCGGCAGGAACACTTCACGCTGAAGGAAAAATTCGCGGCTCTGCCTCGGGTGTTGCCGTTCCTGGTGTTGCTGACGGGCGTGATGTTCGCGCTCTACAGCGGGATCGCGACGCCGTCGGAGACCGCCGGGCTCGGCGCTGTTCTCGCCCTGCTGCTGATCGCGCTCGTCTATGGCGCCTGGACGCTCGCCGACCTCAAGCCGATCTTCGCGGGGACGCTCGGGGAGAGCGGGATGTTGCTGATGATTATCGGCATGTCGCTGCTCTACAGCTACGTGATGAGCTACCTGCACATCAGCCAGGGCGCCGCGGCGTGGATCGTGTCGCTGCATCTCTCGAAGTGGCTGCTGCTGACGGCGATCCTGCTGATGGTGGTGGTGCTGGGGTTCTTCCTGCCGCCCGTCTCCATCATTCTGATGACGGCGCCGATCATCCTGCCGCCGCTGCGCGACGCCGGGTTCGACCTCGTGTGGTTCGGGATCGTGATGGTGGTGGTGATGGAAATGGGGCTGATCCACCCGCCGGTGGGGCTCAATATCTTCGTGCTCAATCGGATCGCACCCGATATCGGGCTGGGGGCGATCATCTGGGGCACGCTGCCGTTCGTGGTGCTGATAGGGGTGGCGGTGGTGATCCTGTCGGTGGTGCCGGGGATCGCGATGTGGTTGCCGGATTTGGTCTACGGGAAGTAAGGGAAAGCGCTCCGCGGGCCAAGGGCATCGAGCGGCTTACGTGGCCTTCGGCCACAATCCGCTCGATCCCTTCGATCCCATCCACTTGAGCGGCTGGATTTTCTTTCTTGGCGCCGCAGGCAATCACGTCATGCGACTGCACGAACCATGGTGCAGTCGCATTTTGATTCTGGGCTTCGCCGCTCTCCACGGCGCGATCTTGGGATTGCGACTGAAGGTTGTTGCAGCATCCGCTTGAGGTAACGGGTTCCAAGGGCGAAGCCCTTGGCCCGCGGAGCGCCTTCCCTTCTCTTTCAGCCTTCGATCATCATCCCGCCGATCCGTTGCAGGAGTGCACGGGCTTCGGTGAGGGCCTCGAGGTAGCGAGGCGAGGCGATGGGGTCGGCGTTGTTTTCCCAGGCGGCGATGAAGTCGGCGTGGCCGAGGTGGGCGACGCGTTGTTCGCAGGTGAGGATGCGCTCGGGGGGGATGGGGCCGATGAGGCGGCGGGCGGCTTCGAGGCGCATGGGGCGGGTGAGGTTCAAGAAGCTGGTCCAGAAGGCGAGGTCGCGCAGGCCTTGGCTGCGGCCGCGGCCGGCGGGGTAGGTGAGGCCGATGTCGATGGCGTGTTTGCTGTCGATGAGGGTGCCGATTTCGTCCCACCAGGTGTCGGTGAACCAGAAGGGGAACCAGGGGGCGCAGAAGAAGCCGGTGGTGGCGATCATGCGGCGGTGGAGGAGGGGGAGGAGGGTGAAGTCGGGGTTGGGGCCGTCGAGGATGTGGAAGATGGTGGTTTCGGCCCGGGTGGTGACGGTGTCGCGGATGATGCGGGACCAGCCGGGGGCGACGGCCATGTCGTTGGCGAAGGCCATGAGGTAGGCGCCGGTGGCTTCCTCGGCGAGGCGGTTGACCTTGCGGGCGAGGGTGGGGAAGGCGGGCCAGCGGAAGGTGCGGACGCCCGGCGCGGTGTCGAAGACGGTGGTGATGGCGGGGTCGTCTTCCTGGAAGCCGATGAGGAGCTCGGTGCCTTCCGGCATGGCGCCGGCTTCGAGGAGGGACGCGACGGCGGCGATGAGTTGGCCGGGGCGGCCGAGGGTGGGCAGCAGGACGGAGATGAGGGGTTGGGTCATCGCCGTCCTGCCAGGCGGTTACTCGGCGGCGCGGGGCTGCTGAAGGTCGGCGAAGGCGCGGGCGATGCGGACGCCGATGGCGGCGTCGACGGGGCGGAAGGGGGCGCGGGTGCTGCGCCAGGCGGCGTCGCCGGTTTGGGCGGCGATGATGGATTTCATGACGGAGATGAAGGGGGCTTCCATCATGCCGCAGGCGGCTTCCATGGCGGCGGTACCGGCGTGGCCGTTGAACATGGCTTTGACGAGGTGGGGGACGAGGTTGACCATTCCGCAGATGGTGCCGACGGCGCCTTCGTCGAGGGCGCGGGCGATTAGGACTTCGGAGCCGACGAGGGTTCCGATGTCGGGGGCTTCGCGGCGGAAGGCGAGGAAGGAGTTCCAGTCGCCGGTGCTGTCTTTCACGCCGGCCATGATGGCGCCGTAGCGCTGGCGCAGGCGGCCGAGGGCGGGGGCGGGGGTGGGGACGCCGGAGACCTGGGGAATGTTGTAGGCGCAGACGCGGAGTTTGTCGGAGCCGACGCCGTCGATGATGGCGGCGAAGGCGTCTTCGATGCCGGCTTCGCTGACGTCACGGTAGTAGTAGGGCGGCAGGATCATGGCGTGGACGAGGCCGAGGCCCATCATGTCGCGGGTGAGGGAAATGCTGTCGGTGATGGCGGGGCAGCCGGTGCCCAGCGCGATCTTGCTGGCGGGGACGCCGGACTTGAGGAGGGTTTCGACGGCGTCGAGCTTCTCCTTGGCGGAGAAGGAAGTGCCTTCGCCGGTGGTGCCGAAGGGAACCAGGCCGTCGCAGCCGTTGGCGAGGAGGAAGGCTCCGTGCTTGGCCAGGGCCGTGTGGTCGACGGCGCCGTCGGCATCGAGGGGGGTGAGCATGGCGGCCCACAGGCCACGGATGCAATCGGACATGGGGGGATCCTTTCGAGCGTTGGCGCAAAGTCGCATTGCGGGGGCTGGAAGGGAAGGGGGGCGGTGGGTAGGCTGGCGGGCAACGAGAGGGAGGGCGTGATGCTCATAGGGTTGGACACGGTGCTGACGGCGGATCTGCTGCATGCGCTGGCGGCGATGGGGCATGGGGAGAGCATCGTGCTGGTGGATGCAAATTATCCGGCGACGCGGGGGAAGCGGCTGATCGGGATGCCTGGGTTGGATACGCCCAGGGTGTTGCGGGCGGTGCTGTCGGTGTTGCCCTTGGATACGTTCATTCCCGATCCGGCGGCGATCATGCAGGTGGTGGGCGATCCCTCGGCGGTGCCTGAGGTGGTGGCGGAGATGGGGGCGATCGTTGCGGCGGCGGGTGGGCCGGCGCTGGCGTCGATCGAGCGGCATGCGTTCTACGCGGCGGCGGAGAGTGCTTATGCCATCGTGCAGACGGGGGAGCGGCGGTTCTACGGGAATATCCTATTGACCAAGGGGGTGATCGCGCCGGATGTGGCGATGCCGGGAGACGCGGCATGATCCCGGGGCCGTTGGGCATGGGCGGGGCGCCGCTCGGCAACCTGTTCGATCGGATCGACGAGGATGTGGCGGCGGCGACGGTTGAGGCCGGGTGGGCCGCCGGGGTGCGGCATTTCGATACGGCGCCGCATTACGGGGCGGGGCTGTCGGAGCTGCGGATGGGGGCGGTGCTGCGGCGGAAACCGCGGGAGGAGTATTGGATATCCAGCAAGATCGGGCGGCGGCTGACGCCGATCGGCGCGGTGCCGGATCCGGACCAGGGGTTCTATGGGGCGCTGCCGTTTCATCGGCATGTCGACTACTCCGCGGGCGGGACGGTGCGCTCGATCGAGGACAGCCTGGCGCGGATGGGGCTGAACCGGCTGGATATCGTCTACATCCATGACGTGTCGGAGGATTGGCACGGGGCGGAATGGACGCTGCGGTTTCGCGAGGCGATGGCGGGGGCGGCGAAGGTGCTGTCGGCGATGCGCAAGCGGGGCGAGATCAAGGCCTGGGGGCTCGGGGTGAACATGGTGGAGCCGTGTCTTGCCGCGCTCGAGCAGGCGGACCCGGACGTGTTCCTGGTTGCGGGGCGCTACACGCTGATCGACCATACGGCGCTCGGGAAACTGCTGCCGGCCTGCGAGAAGCGGGGGGTGAAGCTGGTGCTGGGCGGGCCGTATAACTCGGGGCTGCTGGCGGGGGGGACGACGTTCAACTACGAGACGGCGCCGCCGGAACTGGCCGCGAAGGCGCAGGCGATCGGGGCGGTCTGTGCGCGGCATGGGGTCGATCTCAAGGCGGCGGCGTTGCAGTTCTGTGCGGCGCATCCGGCGGTGGCGACCGTGATCCCGGGGGCGCGGACGCCGGCGGAGGTTCAGCAGAACGCGGCGATGATGGCGGCTCCCATTCCCGGCGGGCTGTGGGCGGATCTACGGCGCGCTGGGCTGTTGCCGGACGAGGCGCCGACGCCGGAGCGGCGCAATACCCATGTGGGTTGACGCGCACCATCACCTCTGGACCGTCGCGCGCGGCGACTACGCGTGGATGTCGCCGGACCTGCCGATCCATCGGGACTATACGCTCGAGGACCTGAAGCCGCTGCTCGGCGATATCACCGCGACCGTGCTGGTGCAGGCGGCGGATACCGAGGCCGAGACGCACTTCATGCTCGAGCTCGCGCAAGCGTCCGGCGGACTGATCAAGGGTGTTGTCGGTTGGAGCGATCTCTCCGCCGCCGATACCGCCGATCGTGTCGCGGCGCTGGCCACCGCGCCGCTGCTCAAGGGACTGCGGCCGATGCTGCAGGATATCGAAGACAGCAACTGGATCCTGCGCACCGACGTCGCCGCCGGGCTGCGGGCGATGGAACGCTCCGGCCTGCGCCTCGACCTGCTGGTGAAACCGCGCCACCTCGCGATCCTCCCGGAACTGGCCCAGCGGCACCCGGCGTTGCCGATGGTCATCGATCATGCGGCAAAGCCCGAAATCGCCGGTGGGAACTTCGCGCCCTGGGCCGCCGGGATGACCCGCCTGGCGCGGGAAACGCCGTGGTGCTGCAAAGTCTCTGGGCTCGCCACCGAGGCGGCACCTGGCTGGACGGTCGACGACCTGCGGCCGTACGTCGATCTGCTGCTGGCGGAGTTCGGGGCGGAGCGGCTGATGTGGGGGAGCGACTGGCCGGTGCTGACACTCAACGGGACGTACGATGCGTGGCGGGAGGCGAGCCTCGCGTTGCTGCCGATGGCGACGCATGCGGCGATCCTGGGGGGGACGGCTCGGCGGTTTTACGGGCTTTAGAAGGAAGGCAAGGCTCCGCCGGCTTAGGGCCTGGAGGCCCTAAGAACCCCATCCATTCTCGCGGCTGGATGGTCTTTCTTCAGTTGATAACTGCTTTCTTTGCGCCGCAGGCAATCAATCCATGGAGTTGCACGGGCGTTTGTGTGGTCGCTTGGTGATTCTGGGCTTCGCCTCTCTCCCGCGGTGGGATCGTGGGATTGCGACTGATGGCCGGTGATCCAGCCGCGAGCGGACATGGGATCCAAGGGCGAAGCCCTTGGCCGGCGGAGCCATCTTCCTTGCCTTGGAAAACGAAAACCCCGCCACCGTTGCCGGGGCGGGGTTTTGCAGGCGGTTGGATCGGGTCCCGGCCTTGGGGGCCGGGGGGATCGATCAGACGGAGTAGTACATTTCGAATTCGACCGGGTGCGGCGTGTGCTCGAAGCGATAGACTTCGGACCACTTGAGTTCAATGTAGCTTTCGATCTGGTCCTTGGAGAAGACGTCGCCGGCGAGGAGGAAGTCGTGGTCGGCGGCGAGGGCGCCGAGGGCTTCGCGGAGGCTGCCGCAGACCGTCGGGATGTCTTTCAGCTCTTCGGGGGGCAGGTCGTAGAGGTCCTTATCCATCGGGTCGCCCGGGTGGATCTTGTTCTTGATCCCGTCGAGGCCGGCCATCAGCATCGCCGCGAAGGCGAGGTAGGGGTTGGCGGTCGGGTCGGGGAAGCGGACTTCGACGCGCTTGGCCTTCGGGTTGGTCGCATAGGGAATGCGGCAGGAGGCCGAGCGGTTACGCGCGGAATAGGCCAGCAGCACCGGGGCTTCGAAGCCCGGGATGAGGCGCTTGTAGGAGTTGGTGGAGGGATTGGTGAAGGCGTTCAGCGCCTTGGCGTGCTTGATGATGCCGCCGATGTAGTAGAGCGCGGTCTCGGAGAGGTCGGCGTAGGCGTTGCCGGCGAAGAGCGGCTTGCCGGCCTTCCAGATGGACTGGTGGACGTGCATGCCCGAGCCGTTGTCGCCGTAGATGGGCTTCGGCATGAAGGTCGCGGTCTTGCCGTAGCTGTGGGCGACGTTGTGGATGCAGTATTTGTAGATCTGCATGTGGTCGGCCTGACGGGTGAGCGGGCCGAACTTGGTGCCGAGCTCATGCTGCGACTGCGCCACTTCGTGGTGGTGCTTTTCGATCAGCAGGCCCATTTCGCCCATGGTGGACAGCATTTCGGCGCGCATGTCGCTTTCGCTGTCGACCGGGGGGACCGGGAAGTAGCCGCCCTTGACGCCGGGGCGGTGGCCCATGTTCCCCTCGGGATAATCCTTCAGGCTGGCCTGCGGGCCTTCGATGCTGTCGAGCTGGTAGATGCCGTAGTTGCCGCCGGTGCCGAACTTCGCGTTGTCGAAGATGAAGAACTCGGCTTCGGGGCCCATGTAGACGGCGTCGCCGATGCCGGAGGCCTTGACGTAGGCTTCGGCCTTCTTGGCGGTGCTGCGCGGGTCACGGTTGTAGGCCTGGCCGGTGGAGGGCTCGACGATGTCGCAGAAGATGATCATCGACGGCTTGGCGGCGAAGGGGTCCATGACCGCGCTCTCGGGGTCCGGCATGAGGATCATGTCGGACTCGTTGATCGCCTTCCAGCCGGCGATCGAGGAGCCGTCGAACATGATGCCGTCGCGGAACGCGTCCTCGTCCATGGTCGAGACGTGCTGCGCGGTGTGCTGCCACTTGCCGCGGGGGTCGGTGAATCGCAGGTCGACGTATTCGACCCCGTTCTCCTTCATCATTTCCAGCACTTTATCGACGCTGCTCTTGCCCGCGCCGGCTGCGGCTGCCTTCTTCGCCATGTGTCAGGTTTCCCTCGTTAGGTGAACTCGATAAGCGCGCCGCTCTCCGGAGAGCGCAGCACGCGTGCCTCAGATAGCTTCTACGCCGCGCTCGCCGGTGCGAATGCGGATAACCTCTTCAATCGTGCTGACGAAGATCTTGCCGTCGCCGATCCGTCCGGTGCGCGCCGCGTTGACGATCGCTTCCACCGCGCGTTCGACGATATCGTCGTCGCAGACCACCTCGATCTTCACCTTGGGGAGGAAATCGACCACGTATTCAGCACCGCGGTAGAGTTCCGTGTGTCCCTTCTGGCGACCGAAACCTTTGGCTTCGACGACCGTTATGCCCTGCAGGCCAACTTCGTGCAGCGCTTCCTTCACTTCGTCCAGCTTGAACGGCTTGATGACCGCCTCGATCTTCTTCATCCGATTCCTCTGCCCGGGCTGCCCCGTGCATCCTCCCTCTGATCAGAACGGCCGATGCCGCGGAAGGGAGGGCGTTTAGCAGGGTTGCACGTTGCGTGCCACCCAGGATTCAGGCGTGGACAACGCTTTAGTCCGGGGGATGCACAGATTGACGGCAGTTGGCCCGCCCGCGCTTTGGGCGTGCGGTGCCCAATTTGCGGGCATGGTGATGCCGTCGTGTGGGCAGGGGGGGGCGGGCAGGTTGAACGGCGCGGGCGGGCGAACCATACTCCGTCCCCCGATTTCCGAGAGGCCTTTCCGCGGTGAAGACGCTCAATACCCTGCTTTCCAACACCGGCACGACGATCTTCACGGTGATGTCCGCGCTGGCCGTGCAGCATGGCTCGATCAATCTCGGCCAGGGGTTTCCCGATACCGACGGGCCGGCCGACGTGTTGCAGGCGGCGGCGGACGCGCTGTTTGACGGGCGCAACCAGTATCCGCCGATGGCGGGGGTGCCGGAACTGCGCCAGGCGGTGGCGGCGGCGAACAAGCGGTTCTACGGGCTGGATATCGATCCCGACAGCGAGGTGGTGGTGACCTCGGGGGCGACGGAGGCGATCACGGCATGCCTGATGGCGCTGATCAATCCGGGCGATGAGATTGTGCTGATCGAGCCGTTGTATGACACGTATCTGCCGGTGGTCAGGCTGCTGGGGGCGACGCCGAAGCTGGTGCGGCTGAGCCCGCCGAAATGGGAGCTGCCGCGGGCGGAGCTTGCGGCGGCGTTCGGGCCGAAAACCAAGGCGATCCTGCTGAATACGCCGATGAACCCGGCGTCCAAGGTGTTCACGGCGGATGAGCTGGCGTTCATCGCCGGGCTGTTGCAGAAGCACGACGCCTATGCGGTGTGCGACGAGGTGTATGAGCACCTGGTGTTCGACGGGGCGCGGCATATTCCGCTGATGACGCTGCCGGGGATGCGCGAGCGCTGCCTGCGGATCGGCAGCGCGGGCAAGACGTTTTCGGCGACGGGCTGGAAGGTCGGCTACATCTCGGCACCCAAGGCGCTGGCGGGGGTGGCGATCAAGGCGCACCAGAACCTGACGTTCACCACGGCGCCGAACCTGCAGCGGGCGGCGGCGGTGGGGCTGATGAAGGACGATTCGTATTTCGCCTTGCTGGCCGGCGGGTTGCAGGCGAAGCGGGACCTGCTGTCGGAGGGGCTGAAGCGGATCGGCTTCGAGGTGCTTCCGGCGCAGGGCACCTATTTCGTCACCACCAATTTCCGGCCGCTGGGGTTCAACGGCGACGACGCGGCGTTCTGCCGGTTCATCACCGAGCAGGCGAAAGTGACGGCAATTCCGGTCACCGCGTTCTACGAAGGGGCGGCGCCGAGCCATTTCGCGCGCTTCGCCTTCTGCAAGCGCGACGAGGTGTTGATCGAGGCATTGGCGCGGTTGGAGCGTTTGTTTGCCTCCGGCGCATTGACGCGCCCTGCCGCTTCAGCCTAAACGCCCCCTCGCGATGCGATCCGACGACGGATCGTGGGGATGGCGGACTTAGCTCAGCTGGTAGAGCGCCAGGTTGTGGTCTTGGATGTCACGGGTTCGAGCCCCGTAGTTCGCCCCACCCTCCCCCTTGCGAGGATCAACACATGACACTGACAGTAGCGATCGGCGGCCTCGGTGCCATCGGGCTCGATCTGGCGCGCGCGCTTGACCATGGTGACGACGGGCGCGGCGTGGACGGGCTGCGGCTGATTGCCGCGAGTGCGCGGGATCGGGACAAGGCGCGGGCCAACGTGGCCGGGTTCCGCAACCCGCCGGAGATCGTCGACCTCGCTGAGCTGGCGCGGGCGGATATCGTGGTCGAGGCGGCGCCGGCGGCGGTGTTCGAGCAGATCGCACTGCCCGCCATCGATGCGGGGCGGATCTTCGTGCCCAGCTCGGTCGGGCAACTGCTGCCGCGGATGCACCTGGTGGAGCGGGCGAAGGCGACGGGCGCGCGGATCGTGGTGCCGACCGGGGCGCTGCTGGGGCTCGACGCGGTGCGGGCCTGCGCGGAAGGGGGGGTGACGAGCGTGACCATCGAGACGCGCAAGCCGCCGAACGGGCTGGTGGGCGCGCCGCACCTGATCAAGAACAACATCGACGTGCTGGCGATCACCACGCCGACGGTGATCTTCGAAGGCAACGCCTTCGACGCCGCGGCCGGATTCCCCGCCAACGTGAACGTGGCCGCCGCGCTGGCGCTGGCAGGGATCGGGCCGCAACGCACGACGGTGCGCATCTGGGCGGACCCGGGCGTGGATCGGAATATCCATACCATCAAGGTCGAAGCCGACGCTGCGCGGCTGACGATGACAGTGGAAAATGTGCCGAGCGAGGCGAACCCGAAGACGGGGAAATTGACGCCGCTGTCGGTGCTGACGTGTCTGCGGGGGATGACGTCGACGTTGAAGGTGGGAAGCTAAGAGGCCTCCGGCGGCCAAGGGCCGAGAGGCCCTTGGAACCCATTTGATTCGAGCGGCTGGATTGATGACCTTCAGCTGCTAACCGCTTTCTTTGCGCCGCAGGCATTCAGACACAGCGACCGCATGAGGAATTGTGCGGTCGCTGTTTTTTGGGCTTCGCCAGTCTCCGCAGCGGGATCTTGGGATTGCGACCGAAGGCAAGTTCCACAGCCAAGAGAGTTTGTGGGTTCCAAGGGCCTCTCGGCCCTTGGCCGGCGGAGCCTCTTTGCTTGGCTTAAGGCTTCGGCATCGTGACGCCCGGCGGCAGTGTCACGCCGGGGGGGAGTTTGACGCCAGGGGGGAGTTGCATGCCGCCGGGCATGTTGCCGCCTGGCATGGCGCCGGCGGGCATGTTGGGGATGGTCATTGCGGTGTAGCCGGTGGGCGGGGAGAAGGTGGCGGGGTCGAGGGGGGCGTAGCTGACGGCGGTGGCGAGGAGGGTGGAGTGGTCGCCGTCGGGGCCGGTGCTTTCGCCGCGCAGGATCAGGCCGTCGTCGGTGATGCAGCTGGTGGAATTGCGTTGGCCTTTGCTTTCCCAGACCGTGCAGCGCTGGCCGGCGATGGTTTCGGTGCCTTTGCGGGAAAAGGTCGTGTTGGGACCGGTGGCGGCTTCGAAGCCGGCGGCGCTGCGGGGGTCGAGCGGGCGTTCCATGTACAAGTGTTTGTCGGTCATGATCATGGTCATTTTGCTGGCGGCGCGGTCGGTGATGACGACGACGGGTTTGCCGGTGACGTCGATGCGGGTTTTGGCACCGCCGGCGGCGAAGGTCATGCGGATGGCCTGGGGGCCCTGGCTGCCGCGGCTTTCGGCCTTGTAGTCGACGGTGGCATCGCGGGTGGGGGCGAGGAGGGGGCGGTCCTGTGCGACGGCGGGGAGGGCGGCGAGGACGAGGGTGGCGGCGAGGAGAGGTGCTTTGAACATGACGGGCTCCGTTTCTGCTGTCCCCCGGCGATCATCCTCCGCGGGCGGAGGGAGGGTCAATGCCGTTCGGAGGGGACGGCTTGCTCCGCGCGGCGTGGCGTGCATTCTGCGCCGGGGAGAGAGCGTCGCGGGTCGGGGCCCGCGGCGTGGCACGTCAATTGCGTGAACATCTGGCCTGGACCGTCGATCGGCCAGGCCGCAGCAACGGGAGACGAGGCATGGACCGCAGGCAGTTCATTGTGGGCGCGGGTGCGCTGGCAGGTGTGGCGGGATCGCGGGCGGCGCAGGCGGCCGATCCGGTGGTGATCGGCGTGGTGTATCCGCTGACCGGCAATGGCGCGGCGGTGGGGCTCGATGCCAAGGCGGCCTATGAGGTGGCGGCCAACATCATCAACAACACCCACGCGCCGATCGGTGTTGCGATGGGGCAAGGGGGCGGGCTGTCGGGTCTCGGCGGCGCGCGGATCAACCTGGTGTTCGCGGACAGCCAGAACGACCCGCAGAAGGCCCGCGCGGAGGCCGAGCGGCTGATCACGCAGGAGAAGGCGGTGGCGATCGTCGGCAGCTATACCTCGGCGACGGGGGCGACGATCAGCCAGGTCACCGAGCGGTATGAGGTGCCGTATGTTTCGGCCGACAATTCCTCGCCGAGCCTGAACCAGCGCGGGCTGAAGTGGTTTTTCCGCACCGGGCCGCACGACGAGATGTTCACCAAGGGGATGTTCGATTTTCTTGCCGATATCGGGAAGAAGACCGGGCGGCCGGCCAAGACGGTGGCGCTGTTCTACGAGGACAGCATTTTCGGTACTGACAGTTCGAACGTGCAGCGCAAGCTGGCGGCCGCCGCGGGGATGCAGGTGGTGGCGGATATCCGCTATCGCGCCTCGTCGCCCTCGCTGTCGACCGAGGCGCAGAAGCTGAAGGCGGCGAATGCGGATGTGCTGCTGCCGTCATCTTATACGTCGGACGCGATCCTGATCCTGAAGGCGATGAACGAGATCGGCTACAAGCCGAAGGCGATCCTGGCGCAGGCGGCGGGGTTCCAGGAGAGCGCGTTCATGCAGGGCGCGGGCGCGCTGGCGGAGGGGGCGATGAGCCGGTCGTCGTTCGCGGGGGATGCCGAGAAGCTGCGCCCGGCGGTGCCGATCGTGAATGCGCTCTACAAGGCGCACAACAACAAGGACATGAACGACAACACCTCGCGCGAGATCACCGCGCTGCTGGTGCTGGCGGATGCGATCAACCGGGCGGGTTCGGCCAAGCCCGAGGAGATCCGCAAGGCGCTGGTGGCGACGAACATTCCGGGCAGCCAGACGATCATGCCGTGGGCCGGGGTGAAGTTCGACGAGACCGGGCAGAACACGCTGTGCAACCCGGTGATCCAGCAGGTGTTCGACGGGGTCTACAAGACGGTGTGGCCATTCGACCTCGCTGCCAAGGAAGCGGTGTGGAACGTCGGAAAGTGAAGCTTGTGGCTGGAGGTTTGCGGGCGTGACGCTTGAGACCGTGATGCAGGTCGCCCTCGGCGGCCTGCTGATGGGCTTGATCTATGCGCTCGTGGCCGCCGGGCTCAGCCTGATCTTCGGCCTGATGGATGTTGTGAACTTCGCGCATGGCGAGATGATGATGCTCGCTATGTACGCCGTGTTCGTGATCTGGAGCATGACCGGGCTCGATCCGCTCCTGCAACTGCCGATCGTCGCGGCGGTGCTGTTCGGGCTCGGGGTCGCGGTGTATCGCGGCATGATCGGGCGCGCGCTGTCGGTGCAGTTCAACCGCGGCATGGTGCAGATCTTCGTCACCTTCGGTTTGGCGATCTTCATCCGGGGGGCGGCGCAGTTCGTCTGGGGCGGCGAGTTCCGCGCGGTGACCAATACCTGGCTGTCGGACCGGTCGTTGAACATGGGGGGCGTATATCTGCCGTTGCCGCAGTTGGCGGCGAGCCTGGTATGCTTGGCGGCGTTCGCCGGGCTGCTGGCGATATCGCGCACCGAGTTCGGCAAGGCGCTCGAGGCGACGCGGGAGGATCGCGAGGCGGTGGCGCTGCTGGGCATCGATCGCGACCACATCTTCGCGATGGGTTGGGGGCTCGGTGCTGGGGCGGTGGGCATCGCGGGCGTGATGCTGGCGGGGTTTTATTATGTCGGGCCCAATGTGGGGGCGAGTTTCGCGCTGATCGCCTATGTGACGGTGGCGCTGGGAGGCTTCGGCAGCATGACCGGGGCGCTGGTGGCGGGCGTGCTGATCGGCGAGATCGAGGCGATCACGGCCGCCGTGCTGGAGCCCTCGCTGAAGCAGATCGGTGTGTTCGCGGTGTATCTCGCGGTGCTGTTGTTCAGGCCGCGCGGCCTGTTCGGGAAGCTGTAGGCGTGGACAACAGTATTCTTCGCCGGCGGCGGCATGAGCTGATCGTGGGGGCGGTGCTGCTGGTGGCCGTGGCACTGCTGCCGTTGCCGATCAAGGACGTCTACACGCAGAACCTGATCATCATCACGCTGCTGTTCGCCGGGCTCGCGCAGGCGTGGAATATCCTGGGCGGGTATTGCGGGCAGATCTCGCTGGGGCACGCGCTGTATTTCGGCATGGGGAGCTATGTCTCGACGCTGCTGTATGTGCAGGCGGGACTGCCGCCGAGCGTCGGGATCTTCTTTGGCGGCGCGATCGGCGGACTGGCGGCGCTGCTGGTGGGGTGGCCGTGTTTCCGGCTGTCCGGGCACTACTACGCGATCGCGACGGTGGTGGTGGGGGAGATCGGCTATCTGCTGTTTCTCAACTGGGACTATGTCGGGGGCGCGACCGGCGTCTACATCCCGATTGCCAAACCTTCTCTGCTGAACTTGCAGTTCGGCAAGGACAAGCTGCCGTACCACTTCCTCGTGCTGGCCTTCGCGGCGGCGACGTGGCTGGCGGCATGGCTGATCGAGGGGTCGCGCTGGGGGTATTCCTGGCGGGCGGTGAAGGATGACGTGGTGGCGGCGCGGTCGCTTGGGGTGAACATTTTTTCGAGCAAGATGGCGGCGGCGGCGATCAGCGGTTTTTTCACCGGGCTGGGTGGGGCGATCTACGGGCTCTATGTCGGGTACATCGATCCGGACAGCGTGATGGCCGGGCATTTCTCGATCCTGATCGCGCTGCCGGCGGTGCTGGGGGGCGTGGGGACGCTGTGGGGGCCGATATTGGGGGCGGCGCTGCTGATACCGCTGAAGGAACTCTCCAGTTCCTTCCTGGGAGGTTCGGGACGGGGCGTCGACCTGATGCTGTATGGGGCGATGATCGTCATCGTCGCGCTGGCGCGGCCGCAGGGGCTGGTGAGCCTGTTCGGGAGGCGGCGCGATGGCTCTGCTTGAAATCGACGGGGTGAGCAAATCCTTCGGCGGCGTGGCGGCGAATGTGGGCATCTCCTTCGAGGTCGCGCAGGGCGAGATCCTCGGGCTGATCGGGCCGAACGGGGCGGGGAAGACGTCGCTGTTCAACTCGATCTCAGGGGAGGTGACGCCAGATTCCGGAGAAATCCGGCTGGAGGGGAAGCGGATTTCCGGCCTCGGGCCGGTGGCCTGCGCGGAGCGGGGGATCGCGCGGACATTCCAGGTGGTGCGCAGCTTCGAGTCGATGACGGTGCTGGAGAACGTCATGGTCGGCGCCTTCGCGCGCACGGCGCATGCGCGCACCGCGATGCGCAAGGCAATGGACACGCTGGAGTTCTGCGGCCTCGCCGAACGGGCGGACCGGCCAGCCTGGTCGCTGAGCCCGCCGGAGAAGCGGCGGCTGGAAATGGCGCGGGCGCTGGCGACCGATCCCAAGATCATCCTGCTCGACGAAATGCTGACCGGGCTCACGCCGACCGAGGCGCAGGCGGGGGTCGAACTGGTGCGCGAGGTGTGCCGGCGGGGGATCACCATCATCATGGTCGAACATGTGATGGAGGTGGTGCTGCCGCTGGTCTCGCGCGCGGTGGTGCTGAATCTCGGGCGCGTGCTGACGATCGGGCTGCCCTCGGAGATCGTGAAAAACCCTGATGTCATCAGGGCCTATCTCGGGGATCGCTATGCTGCGGCTTGATAACGTTTCCGCGTCGTATCGCGGCCTGAAGGCGCTGCAGGGCATCTCCATCGAGGTGGGGCAGGGCGAGATCGTCGCCGTTGTCGGCGCCAACGGGGCGGGCAAGAGCACGCTGCTGAAGGCAATCGCCGGGCAGGTGGCGACCGAGGGGACCATCACCTTCGACGGCAAGAGCCTGCAGCGGGTGCCGGCGCATGTGATCGCGCGGATGGGGGTGGGCCTGGTGCCCGAGGGGCGGCGGCTGTTTCCGCGGCTCTCCGTCGAGGACAACCTGCGGCTGGGTGCATATGCGAAGCGCGGCGATCCCGATCGGTTCAAGCCGCTGGAGCTGGTGTTCGAGTTGTTCCCCCGCCTGCAGGAGCGGCTACCACAACGCGCCGAGACGCTGTCGGGCGGCGAGCAGCAGATGCTGGCGATCGGCCGGGCGCTGATGACGCAGCCGCAGCTGCTGATGCTCGACGAGCCGAGCCAGGGGATCATGCCGCGCCTGGTCGACGATATTCTCGCCGCGGTGGCTCGCATCCGCAGGCTTGGCGTCACGATCCTGCTGGTCGAGCAACGCCTCGCCGAGGCGCTCGAGATCGCCGATCGCGCCTATGTGCTGCAGACCGGGCGCGTCGTCATGACCGGCCCGGCGAAGGAAATTGCTGCGGACGAAGCGGTCCGGCGTGCATATTTGGGAATGTGACCCAGAACAATGAGAGGGAGACCAGAATGACCAATCGCGTATCGCGTCGCGCACTCGGGGGCCTGGCCACGGCCGCGGCCTCGTTCGCCATCATTGGCCGCGCGCAGGCGCAGGCAGGCGAGAGCACCTTCGAACGGGTCAGCCGCACCAAGGTTCTGCGCATCGCCGCCCTGCCGGGCGAGGCGCCGTATTTCTTCAAGGACATCGCCACTGGCGAATGGTCCGGCGCGTCCATCGAAATGGCCAAGGGCATCGCGGCGATCTGGGAAGCCAAGCTCGAATACGTCGAAAGCACCTATGGAAACTCGGTGCTCGACCTGCAGTCCAACAAGGTCGACCTCGCCTTCGCGCTCAACCCGACGCCGCAGCGCGCGCTGTCAATCGGGTTCACCAAGCCCGTGTTGGTGCACCCCTTCGGCGTGGTCGCCAAGAAAGGCTTCATGCCGTCGACCTGGGAAGACATCAACAAGCCGGAAGTCCGCGTCGCCTGCGACCTCGGCTCGCTGCATGAAGTCTCTGCCCGCCGCTTCGCGCCGAAATCCACCATCACCGCCTACAAGAACCGCGACGACGCCGTCCTCGCCATGGCTGGCGGGCGCGCCGACGTCGACGTGCTGGCGGCCATGCTCGGCATCACCGCGGTGGCGAAGAACCCGGGGCTCGGCACCTTCCGCCTGCTCGGCAACCCCGCCGTCGCCCTGCCGTCGTGCTGCGGCCTGCGCCGTGAGCCGGACACCCGCTTCCGCGAAGTGGTCGATGCCTATATCGACATGAACCGCGGCTCAGGCCAGATCCGCGAATGGCTCGTGCAGGGGATCCTGAAGTCGGGCGCGAAGCCTGAGGATGTGCCGAACGAGTTGTCGTTCTAAGACAAGCGGAGGCGCTCCGCGGGCCAAGGGCCGAGAGGCCCTTGGAACCCATCAGTTCACGCGGCTGAAGGGTCGTTCTTCAGTTGCGAACGACTTCCTTAGCGCCGCAGGCAATAGATCAAGCGACCGCACGACTCGGGTGCGGGCGCTTTGTTTGTTTGGGGCTTCGCCACTCTCCACGACGAGATCGTGGGATTGCGACTGACGAGAAAATCCAAGGGATGCCAGGGCATAGCCCTTGCCCGCCGGAGGCACTTCCTTGCTTAGCGCGCCGCCCCGCCTTCCGAACCCGAGCGTTGTTCCGCCGGCGCCACGCTGGCTTCGCAGGCGCGCATCACTTCCTGGCCGGTCATGTTCCAGGTGTTGATGCCGCCGACCATGATGACCTGGACCAGCCCCTCGGCGAGCTGTTGGAGGGTGAGGCCGAGCTTCATCGCATTCCCCGCGTGGCTGAGGGCGCCTTTGAGATCGCCGCGGAGGACGTCGAGGAGGACGTAGATGAATTCCTTGGTCTTGAGGTCGAGGCCCCCCTCGGCGGCGGTGTCGGCCATGAGGGCGCTGCGGATCAGGCCGTAGCCGGCGAAGGCGGCGGGGGCGTGTTTGGCGAGCAGCTGGAAGCTGTCGGGCACGCGGCCAGAGGTGGCGGTGAAGTTGGCGATGCCGGCTTCGGTCGCCTGTTTGATGAGGTCGGTCATGCGGGCATCCATGGCGGGGTTGGGAGACCTTTGCTCTTGAGGAAGGTGGGGTTGAACAGCTTGGACTGGTAGCGCGAGCCGCCGTCGCAAAGGATGGTGACGATGGTGTGGCCAGGGCCCATCTGGCGGGCGACGCGGATGGCGGCGGCGACATTGATGCCTGCCGAGCCGCCGATGGAGAGGCCTTCGTGGATCAGCAGGTCGTAGACCTGTTCCAGCGCCTCGGGGTCGGGGATACGCACCGCGTCGTCGATCGGTGCGCCGTCGAGGTTGCCGGGGACGCGGCCCTGGCCGATGCCCTCGGTGAT
>Ga0164297_10001309_pt1 | contig 26794 bp, 24 predicted proteins | sample GEODES058metaG_FD_113539 | JGI IMG/M metagenome (GOLD analysis project Ga0164297, IMG submission 113539) | Dystrophic lake water microbial communities from Trout Bog Lake, Wisconsin, USA - GEODES058 metaG | ecosystem: Environmental > Aquatic > Freshwater > Lake | place: USA: Trout Bog Lake... | reverse complement strand
TATAACTATGTGAACGGTATCTCTGTCTTCTATGCTGGAGGTGGTGGTGGCGGTGGTACTAAAGATGCTGGTGGCTTACCAGGTTTAGGTGGTATTGGTGGTGGTGGTAATGGTGGCGCCAATAGCACTATAGGTTCAGCAGGGGGTACCAATCTTGGTGGTGGTGCTGGTGGTTCAGGTTCAAACTACAGTTTAGGAGCATTAGCTGGTAATACAGGTGGATCAGGTGTTGTTATTATTACTTATCCAGGTGGTCCAGTATTCACTGGAGGTACTATTACATCGGTTGGATCAAACACTGTGCATATATTTACAAGCTCAGGATTACTTCAATAAATACTATATAATCTTATCGGATACATTAAATGGCAAATCTACTCGGCGGTACTCGAATTTATGGAACAGCCAACGTTGACACACAAGTTAACGTTGGAACTAATACCTATTTGAATGCTGTTACTCTTTTCGTTGGTAATACAGCTACTGGATTTGCATTAGTAAATACTTCTACTATTACTGTTGGTAACACCACTGTAAATACATTTTCCAATTCCACCCACTTCTTCTCAGGTAATAGTACATTTTATGCCTATGGTAATAGCTTAGCAGATGTTGTTATAAGTCCATCAGGTAATCTTGTTGAGACAGCCACATATTTAACTATTAGTTCTGCAACAGTAGCTAACGTAGTTGTAGCCAACTTAACTGGTGTTTATGTTAGCAATGGATCTTTATCTTCTAAATTCATTTATGCTAATAACTTATTGGGAAGTGCTGGACAATTATTAACTTCCAATAGTACAGGTGGTATTTACTGGAGTAGTGTTGCTGGATCTACTGGATATGCTGGTTCATCAGGTTACACAGGATCACAGGGTACTACTGGTTATACTGGATCTATCGGTTATACTGGTTCACAAGGACCACAGGGTACTACTGGTTACACAGGTTCTGTTGGATCACAGGGTACTACTGGTTATACTGGATCACTTGGTACAACTGGTTATTCTGGTTCTGTTGGCTATGCTGGATCACAAGGAACTACTGGTTATGTTGGTTCAGCCGGTATTAATGGTTATTCTGGATCAGCAGGTGTAAATGGTTATTCTGGTTCTGTTGGCTATGCTGGATCACAAGGTATACAAGGATATACAGGTTCTGTCGGACCAATAGCAGGATCAGATACACAAGTAATATTTAATGATGGTGGTTATGCTAATGGTTCAAGTGGTTTAACTTATGCTAAATCAACACAGACTCTTACTATTGGCAACAATCTTTATATTGGTGGTAATATCTATTTTGCGGGTAACGTTACAACTATAACTGCAAACAATTTAGATATCACTGATAATATGATTTACTTAAATAGTAATTCACAATTTGCCAATCCTGATTTAGGATTTACTGGTGCTTATAATAACGGTTCACAATTAAATACTGGTATCTTTAGAGACCATGCAACTGGTACTTGGAAGGTATTTGATAGCTATGTTCTATCACCTCAAGCTTCTCAATATATCAATCAAAGTGATGCTTCTTTCAGAGTAGCTGACTTCCAAGCCAATTCTTTACATGCTAATTCTATTACTGCAAATAGTACTATTGGTTCTTCTGGACAAGTATTATCATCCAATTCGACAGGTGGTATTTACTGGGGACCTGGTGCTGCTGGTTATACCGGTTCAACAGGTACAATAGGTTATACTGGGTCACAAGGTACTAATGGTACAATAGGTTATAATGGATCAACTGGTTATACTGGTTCGCAAGGCATACAAGGTACAACTGGTTATACTGGTTCTATTGGATATACAGGATCATTTGGATCAACTGGATATTCTGGATCTTTTGGTAGTACAGGTTATACAGGATCTATTGGTTATACTGGTTCTCTTGGTGGTACTGGTTATACTGGGTCACTAGGTTATACAGGTTCACAAGGTATTCAAGGTGTTATTGGATACACTGGTTCAATAGGTTACACAGGTTCACAGGGTATTCAAGGTTATACCGGATCACAAGGTATCATTGGTTATACCGGATCGCAAGGTATACAAGGTACTATTGGTTATACTGGATCACAAGGTAATCAGGGAACTAGTGGTTATACAGGTTCTATTGGCGTTGGCTATGCGGGTTCTCTTGGTTATACTGGTTCAATGGGTGGTGGATATTTTGGATCTACTGGTTATCAAGGATCAACAGGTTATCAGGGGTCATTAGGTTCAGTTGGTTACCAAGGATCAGCAGGTGCTGTTGGTGCTAGTACAACATCTATCAGACAACAATTCATTGGTAACGGATCAAACACACTATTCAATATTAATGGTGGATATAATGCTGGTCAATTAGATATCTTCTTGAACGGTGTTAAGTTAAACCAGAATGAAGTAAATACAAGTACTGGAAGTTACTTTACTATTTCAACTGCACCACCATCAGGTGCTGTAATTGAAGCTTTAAGTACTTTTGGTTCTTTTGATTCTACTCTTTATGTTAATACCAGTTATAATTATACTATTTCTGGTAATTTAACACTAGCAGGCCTTACTACTAAAACATATACAGGTGCAGCTGATGCATCATTAGTATTCTCAGGCCATAACGATAAAGGTGGTGGCGGTGCTGGTGCATATTACAATGACTTTATGCGCGTGGGTGCCGGTAATGGTTCTAATGGTATGTGGTTCCGCACTAACTATGCAGGTGATCTACAATTAATCAGAAGTGATTATGGGGCTGATGTATTTTATGTCACACAAGGTGGAGTATTAGGTGTTGGTGGTGGTAGTGCAGCCTCATCAAATTCACAAAATGATGCTACTATTAACTATATCCAACTTAATAATAATGCAAGTCAACTATATGATGATGGTAACTTCCATATCCATACCAGAGGTACTGGTTCAAATATGTGGATTAATACTAACGGTGGATTTGTTGCGTTAGGTAACCAGGCCGTTGGAGGAGGCTCTGCCGCGTCTGGTGTTGTTATGGGATCATCAACCACAGTAAAAGCCTACTTGAGTGTTTATGGAAGTAAAACTTATAGTATAGGCGCTTATGGATATTTGACAACAGGTGGTTCAGGTACAGGTAGCAGTACAACTGCTCCTTATAGTTTATATTGTGACAACCGTATTCAAGCCTCAGAAGTTGATGCCACATCAGATGAACGTGCTAAGAATATTCAAGGGGTTATACCTTTAGAAACTGCTGTTAACTTTATTAAGAATGTAGATGGTATTCACTATACTTGGAATACAGAAGCAGTAGAACACAGTGATAATGGATTGAAGGCTGGTTTTGGAGCACAATCAGTACATAAAGCTGGCTTTGATCATATGATAGGTGCTGTTCTAAATGAAAAAATGAAAGAACAAACAGATGAAGATGGTTGGGTGCACCCTGAAGGTTTTCAACTAACAATGGGTTACAATCAGGCTATTCCTTATCACCATGAAGTGATCAAATATCTTCTAAATAAGATAGAGAAGCTTGAAGAAGATATAAAGATCCTAAAGGAAGCTAAGTAATGGCACAGAATTATAACTTAGGTTTATTAGGTCAATATATTAATGTGACAACATCTTCTGTTGCTTTCACATCTAATGTTGTCATAAGTACAAATTCTGCCCTTATTGCTAACGGTTCTATAGGATCAGCTGGGCAAGTATTATTCTCCAATTCAACTGGTGGTTTATATTGGAGTTCAGGTCCTTCAGGTTATTCTGGCTCCCAAGGTACACAAGGAACTACTGGTTATACAGGTTCAGTTGGATCACAGGGTACAACAGGTTATACTGGTTCGTTAGGTGCGGTCGGTTATACAGGTTCATTTGGATCAATTGGTTATACAGGTTCTGTAGGATTTACTGGTTCAGCTGGTACTAATGGATATACAGGCTCACAAGGTGTTATTGGTTATACTGGATCTCAGGGCACTAATGGTACAATTGGTTATAATGGATCTGTTGGTTATACTGGTTCTCAAGGTGTTATTGGTTATACTGGTTCACAAGGTACTAATGGTACAATTGGTTATAATGGATCTGTCGGATATACTGGTTCTATTGGCTATACTGGTTCAGGATTTGCAAACGGTAACTCTATATCAGTAAACAATCTTGTAGTAACAGGGCCATTTACAGCCAATAACTCAAATGGATCATCAGGTTATATTTTAACATCTAATGGTACAGGTGTGTATTGGTCTAACTCAATTGGACCTATCACATCCAATGTTATCACTGCTAATACTCTTTCTTCTGATTATATTAATATTGGTATTGGTTATTTAACAGTTGGTAACAGTTCTGTTAACACAATAGTCACCAATACATATTTCATAACAGGTAACTCAACTGTTAATACTGTTGTGAACACTTCAGGTGTTTATATTTCAGGGTTAATATTATCTTCTAACGTATATAATACCACAACCTATGTATCAAACAATTATCTACGCAACGCTAATATTGTTCATTCAGGTAACCTAACTGTTTATCAAAATACATTTACTGTTGGTAACTCAACATTATATACCACTATCAATAGTACATCTATTACATCAAATAACTTTGTAATTACAGGATTGCTAACTGCTAATAGTACAACTGGTTTATCAGGTCAAGTATTAGCATCAAACGGTACAGGTTTATATTGGACTAACGTTGTTAGTACAAGTACTTTATCTACTGACTATATTAATATTGGTTTAGGTTATCTAGCAGTTGGAAATAGTACAGTTAACGTTACAGTTTCTAATACTGCTACAACCGTTTCAACAGCAGGGGCTAATACAGTATATGCTATTGGTATTACAGCCAATGGTACTATTGGATCTGCAGGACAAGTATTGGCATCTAATGGTACTGGTCTTTATTGGTCATCAAGCCAAGGTTATGTTGGATCTACTGGATATACTGGTTCAACCGGTTATGTTGGATCAGCAGGTTCACTTGGTTATACTGGATCTACAGGCCAATACGTATCAGCTAATGCTCTCTCACAATCATTTTCAGGAACTGGTTCTCAAACAGTATATTCACTTGGTAACCCAGTTAGCAGTCAAAATAACATTATTGTAACTATAGATGGTTTAACACAAATACCTGTATCACACTATACCATCTCAAGTACAACATTAACATTTACTACAGCACCGCCTTTGTACAGTCAAATTGAAGTAAGAAATTTTGAAAATGGAACAGGTTCAGGTGCTACTGGTATAACAACAGGTAAAGCCATAGCTATGGCTATAGTCTTTGGAGGATAATATTTAAATGGCCAATCCTAATATAGTAAACGTTGTCAACATATATGGTAATACATCTGTATTAGCAATTAGTACAGTGACGTCTAACGTTGTACAAAATCCTGTTTCTTCTAGCACGTTATATAAAATTAACATGTTAACTGTTGCAAACATCAACACATTCTCCTCTGCAGTATCAGTAACAGCACAACTTAACCAGGCTGGTTCTAATACAACAATTGCCCAGAATATGGTAGTTCCGGCCAACTCTTCATTAGTCATTCTTGGTAAGGATACACCAATTTATCTTCTAGAAAATAATTCAATTCAATTAACAGCAGGTTCAAACAATTCATTGACTGCTATTGTAAGTTATGAGCAGATAAGCTAATGCCAAGAGTAAGATTAGACGGCGGTGTCATAGGTTCTCTTAATACTCCTACTCTAACATACACTAGTGGTATGTGGACAATGAAGGATAATGAAGAATACACAAGAAGAGGTTTGTGGCCTTTAGCATCTCCTCTTCCTCTTTATGGATCTATAAACGTTTCTGCATTAGTGGTTGCAGGTGGGGCTGGAGGCGGTGGAGTTATTAATGGTTCAGGTGCTTCTGGAGGTGGAGGTGCAGGTGGTTTAATTTATATTTCTAACTTACCTTTAACAACAACAAATTATACTATTACTGTTGGTGCTGGTGGAGCAGGTGGTACTAATTTAGGTTCCAATGGTACCAATGGTTCCAATTCTTCTATAATAGGAAGTGCAGTAAGTAATACCTCTATTGGTGGAGGTGGGGGTGGTGGAGTCCCTACTGCTACTGTTGGTAACCAAGGAACTGCTGGAGGTTCTGGAGGCGGTGGTGCGGGATCTAATGTTGCTAATACTGGTGGTGCAGGAACTTCAGGACAAGGATTTGCAGGTGGTGCTGGAATATCAACTGGTTCTTATTATCCTGGTGGGGGAGGTGGTGGTTCTGCTAATAACGGAGGAAACGCATCAACTACTGGGGGGGGTGCCGGCGGTATAGGCACTTCCTATAATTTTGCTAATGGTACTTCAATTTACTATGCGGGTGGGGGTGGAGGAGGATCATATAATGGAGGTACTCCAGGTACTGGAGGATCAGGTGGTGGTGCTAATGGTGTTTATAACGCTGTAGGTCTAAACGGAACTTCATCAACAGGTGGGGGTGGAGGAGGTACAGGAGCCACTGGTACTTTAGGTAACAATCCTGGTGGAGCTGGCGGCTCAGGAATTGTAATAGTTTCTTATCCTCTTCCTCAACGATGGTCAGGTGGAACAGTAACTAATAACAATGGGACCAATGTTGTACATACTTTCACTACATCTCAAACTATGACTGCACTAGCAATACCTATTGATACATATCAACCATATAATGCATTATTAGTTCATGCTGATGGAACAAATAGTTCTAATACAACAGTTATTATTGATAGTTCTGTATCGGCTGCAACATTTACAAATACTGGAAAGCCAACACAAGGTACATTCTCACCATTCTCAACTGCGGGTTGGAGTAATTATTATTCTTCAACATCTTCATACTTAACATTCTCAGATTCATCCGCAGGAGTATTTGGAACAGGTGACTTTACAGTAGAATGCTGGATTTTACCTTCAACTAGTGCCCATAATATATTTACTCCATTAACAACAACAAATGCTTTTGGTTTAATTACCTCCGGAAATGCTGTATACTGGCAATTTAATGGTAGTAACTTAACAAATGGAGGAACAGTACCTTCCAATATTTGGAGTCATATTGCTGTTGTTAGAAGCTCATCAGTCACTAGAATATATTTAAATGGTCTTCAGGTAGCATCTATTGCAGACACAAATAATTATACTGGTACTACAACAAGAACCATTGGTTCAAATGGTGGTACGAGTGGACCTTTATACATTAGCAATGCTAGAATAATTAAAGGTGTGGCTGCTTATACTGGCAACTTTGTTCCAGCCATATCTCCATTAACGGCTAATAGTGTCACAACTTTATTAACTGCACAGTCAAACTATTTTATTGATAATGCTTCTTCACCAAACGCTTTAACACTTGTTGGTACACCACAAATATTACCTGGTTCACCGTTTAGTCCAACATCTGGATATTCAAATACTACCGTTGGTGGTAGTATGTATTTTGGTGGTAGTGATTATGCTACTTCAACGGGTAGTGCTTCATATTCGGTAGGAACGGGAAATTTCACTATTGAATTCTGGTTGTATATGGGTGGTACTTCAGCCACAGGTTTATTTGCATTAAACAGTATCCCAGGTCCAAATAGTGCGAGCGGATTAGCAATTTACTTAAGTGCTAGTGGAGTGATAAGTTTCTTTGTTAACGGCAGCGGTGGTGCTACTAACTCTGCTACTGGTGTTATTTTGCCTAACCAATGGTATCATGTTGCTCTAATACGTAATGGATCAACAAATACAATATATGTAAATGGTGTTGCAACATCAGCAACTAACTCAACTACACCAAACCCATCAGCATCGCCTGCTTTTGGTCTTGCTAGAACTTATAATGATAGCTTCACGGCTGGATCACCAGTATATATTTCTAATCTGAGAGTAACAAGTGGTATTGCTGTATATACTTCATTTCCTTTTACACCGCCCACTTCAGCATTAACCGCTAACAGTACAACATTACTTCTTGCCAGTGGTACTAATACAGGTATTGCAGATTACATTCAGAAAAGAGAATTAACAACATTTGGTGGAGCTAGTATATCCACAACTCAAAGTCAGTTTGGTGGAAGTAGTATGTTATTTGATGGAAGTTCTGGATATGTTAAATTTAACAATTCTATAGTAATGGGTACTCAAGCATATACGATGGAATGTTGGTTCTATTTAAATAGTACTTCATTTAGCCCTAACTTTTATCCTTTTATTGGAACCTCAACCAATTCAACTAGCGCTCTTGATATTAGAATATTCTCAACTACAACTATACAAGTTGATAGTAATAATAGCTCAACAACTACCTTTACTCTTCCAGTAACACTTACAACTGGAGTGTGGTATCATGTGGCGGTTACAAGGGATGCTGCAGGTAATTGTAACGTGTGGTTAAATGGTGTACGTTCAACTTCAGGAAATCAAACTGTATCAGCAAACTATACAGGAACTACTGATAGTATTGGATACGTTAACGGTTCACCAAGTGCATACTTTAATGGTTATATTGATGAATTTAGATTAACATTAGGGGTTGCACGTTACACTGCAAACTTTACACCATCATCTACATCATTCTTGAATACTTAATAAATATAAAGAAAAAATAGGTAAACATGTCATATCAACAGATTAGACCAGCATTAATATCAGCTAACAGTTCAAGTGTAGGATCTATCCTTACTTCGAATGGTACTGTTACCTATTGGTCAAATACTATATTTGCCAACAATGGTATTTTATCTGTTGGAACATCAACAGCACCATCTGATACCGCCATTTCCTTGGTTGTCAATGGAGCAGGGCAATCTCTATCTGGTGGTGGCGTACAGTTCACAGCTAACAACAATGGTGGTGGTGCCATTCAAGCCTCTATTGGTGGAGGATTACAATTTTGGACACATACTCAAGCTGTAGGTTCAGAAGTATATTATGAATTTATGGCGGCTAACAGTACTGGTGTTACAACACACTTCTCAAACGTTGTTATTGCCAATACTGCTACCCTTTATGCAAACGGTGCTGGTCCTGCATCTGCAGGTCAAGTTTTATCTGCTAATGCTACAGGGGGTTTATATTGGGGTACAGCATCAGGTGGTGGTGGTGCATCTATTGTAGTAAACAATGACGTCACAACGGCCACTAACCAATACGTTCCATTTTTAGCAGTGTCATCAGGTACCGCCAGCTCCGCCAACGTATCAACAACCAAACTTTATTTTGTAGCATCAACTGGATCTCTATCAGCCACTGCTTTTAACTCTCTTTCTGATGAAAAAGAAAAAACTAATATCACACAAATAAATAATGCATTAACATCAGTAATGAATATGAGAGGTGTTGAATTTAATTGGAGAGAAACCAATATTCCTTCTTATGGTGTTATTGCACAAGAAATTGAAAGAGTAGCTCCAAACGTTGTTACTTACAATGAAGAGACCGACACTAAAACTGTTAATTACATGGCTATCATTGGATTCCTTATTGAAGCCATAAAGGAATTAAATGATAAAGTAGACAAATTAGAGAATAGATAATGACAGTCAATTTTACTCAAAATGATCCGTTATTTGGACAATTGGATTTAGATGACGTCTATATCTCAAATGATTGGTTGATCAACCAATTTGTTGGTGGTCAATTATTTTCTTGGGGTAATGATTCGTATGGCCAATTAGGTGACGGTACCGTACTAGCAAGATCATCTCCTGTTCAAATTGGGGCTTTGAGAACATGGAGAGATATATCTGTTGGATATCGTCATGTACTTCTTGTAAAAAATGATAATACATTATGGGCCATGGGAATAAATGATACTGGTCAATTAGGTACTAATAATATAGTATATTATTCATCTCCTGTTCAAATTGGTGCTTTAGCTAACTGGAAACAAGTATCAGCTGGGCAATCTCAATCATTAGCTATTAAAACTGATGGTACCCTTTGGGGTTGGGGTAGTAATACCACAGGTGAACTAGGCAATACATCCAGTGGTGTGACAAATAGTCCATACTCTTCACCAATTCAAATCGGTTCATTAACAAATTGGGCGTATGTATCTGCTGGACCAGGTATATCCATGGCCATCAAAACTGATGGTACTATGTGGTCATGGGGTTCAGGTCTATATGGTGCAATAGGTAATAACTCTAATAATATAAACTACTCATCCCCAATCCAAATAGGTATTGGTACAACCTGGAAAACAGTGTCTGCTGGTGGATCATTAGCCTCACCTACAGGATTTGCTATTGATACTACAGGTGCTTTATGGGTATGGGGTTCAAATCAATGGGGACAATTGGGAAATAACTCAATAGCTTATGTCTCATCACCTGTTCAACTTGGTTCATTGACTAACTGGAAACAGGTATTTAATTCTGGTACGTCATTAGCAGTAAAAACTGATGGTACATTGTGGGGTTGGGGTCTAAATACTAACGGACAAACAGGTAATGGAAATACTCTTTATTATTCATCACCAGTTCAAATTGGTTCATTAAGTAATTGGTCAAAAATTGCTTTATCAAGTCTATCAGCAGCTGCTATTAAATCAGACGGCACGTTATGGGCTTGGGGTCAAAATGCTTCTGGCCAATTGGGAAATGGTAATATAGTTAACTATTCATCACCCGTACAGGTTGGTTCTTTAACTAACTGGAAAAGAATATATGGTAATAACAATAATGCTGGAACTGGAAATTTTACAGCCTTAACATTCACTGATGTAGGATAATTAAATGCAATATCTGATGGTACAAAATAGAGAATTTGTTTTATTAGGTCCTATGGATTGGAGACCTAGATTCATACAATCTGAATTTAATGATCTTGAAATACCATACACTGTACCACAATCAGAACAAGGGTATATCAATATTGATCAATCTTTAGGTAATGATTCAAATACAGGTATTGAAATATTCCCATTAACTGGAATTGATACACCACCACATGATCCTATGTATCAGAACCTTTCAGGTCCATTTTACACTTATAATGAGACAACGGCAGCAGGTAATTACACTGTTATGGATTCAAGTGTAGATAATGTTAGAGGTAATTTAAAAAATTTAACGACACTAATGAGATATAATAATGAACTAGCTGGTACATCAACTGTAATGGCTAATACAACAGTAACATTAGCCACTGATAGAGATTCAAGAACACAGTTCATGGCTTTAGCTTCTTCTATTCCTTCTGACGGATCAATTAACTATAAATTTCCTGAAGGATTTTTAACTGTGTCATCTAGTGAAATGGTTGCAGCAGTTGCCGTTATAAATGCATATGTTCAAAATACATTTAACTGGGAAGTTACAACATATTCACAAATTGATTATGCAAACACTGTTGATGATTTATTGGTTATATACAACACACTTAAACCACAGAATTAATAATGGCATATTATCAAGTTAATACCAATATTTCTTTTACATCACCAAGTTCAGGATTGAAACAAGATCTTGGACAACGTTATGTTACAAAGGACTATTTGTTAGATGTTTATCCAAACTTATCAAATAATACTATATCAGGCACAAGAACGTCTCCTGGTTTATTTGTTTGGGGTGAAAATTATTTAGGACAAATGGGTATTGGCGTTGGTGCTTCAACTTTTTATTCGTCACCCATTCAGGTTGGATCATTAACCAACTGGAAATTTATTGCTGCTAGTTATAATACTTTTGCTATTAAGACTGATGGCACATTATGGGGTTGGGGCGATAATACTTCGGGATCATTAGGGAATAGTACTGTCATCAACTATTCATCCCCAATTCAGATTGGAGCATTATCCAATTGGTCAACGATAGCAACAGGAAATTATACAACCTTAGCCGTTAAAACAGACGGCTCTTTATGGGGTTGGGGATCTAATGCTTACGCAACTTTGGGTAACAGCACAACTGTCAGTTATTCATCACCAATCCAAATTGGCACCTTAACTAATTGGAAAAGTGTTATATCAACTTATTACAATTCACTTGCTGTTAAGGCGGATGGTACTTTATGGTCATGGGGGCAGAATCAAAACGGATCACTAGGATTAAACACCTCCTTTCTTTATTATTCTTCCCCTGTACAAGTAGGAAGTTTAACAAACTGGAAAAGTTTATCAGCTGTTCAAGTGAGTGTAAATGCTGTTTTAGCTATTAAAACAGATGGCTCTCTATGGGGTTGGGGTGATAATTCAAACGCTCAATTGGGTAATGGTTCTGTTTTAAATTACTATTCATCCCCTATTCAAATTGGTTCATTGACAAATTGGAAACAAGTAGTTGTAAACAGCCGTTCAACATTAGCTATTAAAACGGATGGTACTCTATGGGCTTGGGGATCAGGATTTTTAGGGGCACTTGGTAATGGTACAAGTGGTATTTCTTATTCCTCACCAATCCAGGTTGGAACATTAACAAATTGGAAGTATCTGGCTGGAGGTGGAAATTATGCATTTGCTATTAAAACCGATGGCACTTTATGGTCTTGGGGTTTTAATAACTTTGGTGGATTTGGTATAGGTGTTAACATTGCATATTATTCTTCTCCGATTCAAATTGGATCTTTAACTACTTGGAAACAAATAACATTAGGTGTAGATTTATCAGCAGCAATTATTGATGGAGTTTTATAATGGCTCTTAATCCATCTGGTTATACATTTCCTGCATTAAACTCTGATGGAAGTTTTTCTAGCACCATAGAAGACTTCTCAGATATGTTTGTTTCTAAATTAGCTTTTCTTAATTCAGGAGTGTATGGTTGGGGTCAAAATGTATATGGGGAATTAGGAAATAATAGTACAGTAGGCAGCAGTTCGCCCACCCAAATAGGTTCATTGACAAATTGGAAAACTATTAAACATGATTCCACCTCAATGGGTATTAAAGATGATGGTACATTATGGACTTGGGGTTCAAATCAAGCAGGAGCTTTGGGTATACCTGCAGGTGCTGTTATTGCTTATTCCTCTCCTGTACAGGTTGGTTCTTTAACAAATTGGAAACAAGTATCTGCTGGATATAACTATTGTTTAGCCATTAAAACAGATGGTACTCTTTGGTCTTGGGGTATTAATACTAATGGTCAATTAGGTATTAATGCACCTACTGGTCTTGTATATTCCTCACCAGTTCAAATTGGTTCATTGACGAACTGGGCTATGGTATCAGGTAATTATTACAGTGCTTTTGCTATTAGGACAGATGGTACTTTATGGGGTTGGGGATTAAATCAAGCTGGGCAATTGGGAAACGGTGCTAAAGTAGATTATTCAAGCCCAATTCAAATTGGTACATCAAACAAATGGAAATCTGTAACAGCTGGATACTTTGGTGGCGCAGGTATTCAAACAGATGGTACTTTATGGGCCTGGGGTACAAATTTTGATGGGCAATTAGGAAATTCATCCATAATTAACGTTTCAACACCAATACAAATTGGATCATTATCTAATTGGAAACAAGTAGCAGCTTCTGGCGGTGTTTCTACAACTGGTGGAGCCATGGCTGCCGTTAAAAATGACGGAACTCTTTGGGCTTGGGGATTTAACGTTTATGGTAATTTAGGTAATAATACAACCGTAAATTATTCATCGCCTATCCAAATTGGAGCATTGACAAACTGGAAATTTGTTGCTATGAGTCAATTCACAGATATGACTTATGCCATTAAAACAGATGGTACTCTTTGGTCATGGGGATTTAATTTAAATGGTGCCTTAGGTCTTAATAATATATCAGGTGTTTATTCATCACCAGTTCAAGTTGGTTCCTTGATTGGATGGAGATATGTCACATCAGGAGGAAATAGCACAGGTGCTATGGGTATTTACTCTCCTGATCTCCTAAACTATGGCAGTAATGGTTGACATATATATTTTTATAGTGTAAAATATTTTTATTTGTCATGGTGTTAGTAAATGATTTACAATATTAGACCAGGTACCTTTAATAATAATGGTATTCGTAATGGTGACCTGATTGCAATGATTAATTTCATTCAATGGTATCGCAAACAAGAAAATAATCCAAATATTAAATTTCATATTGAAGATGGAGTTCTTTTAGATAAGAACTCATCTGATTTATTTTTCAATTTATTTTGTGAATTGACAGATTGTTTCTCTCCAGAAAGAGGAGATGAATATCTCCCATTTAATGAAATAATGTTATGGGACTTTAGAGATATTACAGGTGATCATGTTGTCATCAATAATCCTTATAAACAAAAGAAAAAGATTGTTATGTTCCCTGTTTACGATGCTCAATACAATATGCATCGTAATTGGAAGATGTCCGTAATTGAGGATGATATAAAATACTTTTCTGAATTATATCCTGATCATGAAAAGTATATTTGTGTTAAAGATTTACCTGCTATACCAATTAATACTATGGGGTTTCAATACTCCACTGATTTTATGACTAACATGATTCATATTATGGAAGCTGAAATCTTTATTGGTGGTGATACCGGTTCTTCTCATTTTGCATCTGCATTAGAACCAGGTCCTTCAAATCTCCTTTATCATTGCTCTAGTCTTGGTATGATTCATACATTACCTTTTTATTTTTTACAAAACAACAAAGGCACACTCAAAACATATTTTATCAATTTTTATAAATCAACATACAAAGGAAATATTATACCATGAAAGTTAATTTGGGTGGTGGAAGAAAGAATTTAGGAGAAGGGTGGACTCTTGTTGATTTCAATCCAAGTGTTAATCCTGATTATTGTATTGATTTAAATAATGCTAATATAAAACTACCATTTGAAGATAACTCTGTTGAAGAGGTAGCAGCACATCATATATTGGAACATCTTGATGTTGGATTTATTCCTTTAATGATTGAAATATATCGTGTTTGTAAGCCAGGTGCTATTGTAGATGTTATTGTTCCACATCATCATCATGAAGTATATTTTGGTGATCCTACTCATGTGAGACCCATTACAGTAACCATGATGAGTCTATTTGATAAAAATTTAATGGAAGCTAATCCAAGTGCTGATGGTGAACCTTCTGATTCTAGTCTAGCTCATCGTTATAATGTTAACTTTGAGACAATCTGGTATGATTTTGATTACGATCCTTTTTATATTCCTATGATTGAAAGAGTATTTCAATTAAAAGAACAAAATATGCTTTCACCAGATGATGCTTTTACTTTTGAACGTCTCATGAGAGAAGCTAATAACGTGGCTACCAACACCAAAATTAAATTACAGGTTATCAAGTGACAACATTTTATAATGAAGTATGGGAAGATATATTTTTATCTTTACCAACTATGCCATTTAACCCAAGAGCAAAAGGTTTGCCTATTGCAGAGATTATTAAAACAATATTCTTTTGTTTACAGGAAGAAATACAAGATTATAATACAGCTATAGCTTTGCTAGATAGAATTTCTCATCTCAGAAAAGATGTTAATTTTTTAAATTGGAAAGCTATGGTTGAATATGATGCTAAGAAGTTTTTAAGATCATTTGAAACATCTGAAAAACTATTAGATTATGATAAAAGTGGTAATATGTACTTCAATGTTGGAAGAGCGGCCTATAAAGCCAACAGACTTGAAAAATCAAAGGTATACCTAAAGAAAGCTATGGAATTACTTCCTGGTGATTCAGGTCCTATTTTAGATTACGCTGTTACTATTTGTTCTATGGGTGATTTTGAAGGTGCTTTTGAATTAATTAAAGGTATTGATTTTAAATCTGATAAAAGAAATAATGCTATTGTTGAATTTAATAAAGGTTGGCATTATCTTCGTAAAGGTGATTTTAAAAAAGGTATGGAATTACTTCATCTTGGAAGAGAGATTGGTGTTTGGGGTAATCATGCTGGTAAGCACAAGAAGCCACAATGGGATGGTCAATCCCACGAAGGTAAGACTGTTTTAATTATTGGTGAGGCAGGTATTGGTGATGAAATAATTAATGCTAGATTCTCAAAGAATATTAAAGATAAAGGCATGAATGTTATCATGTCTACTAATCATAAAAATGAATCTATATTATCTTCTATTACGTCTTTAAGCAAAGTAATTAATGGTAAAGATGTTGATAATGAAAAATGGGATTATTGGGTTCCATGCATGGATTTACCTTTTACTTTAGGTATTGATGAATCTGATCTACCAACTAAACCATATATTCATTCCAAACCCAAGTATAATACTAAATGGAAAACCATTATCAAATCTGATAAGAAATTGAACATTGGTATTCGTTGGATGGGCAATCAAAGATATGAATTGGAATTAGGTAGAACTATTCCGTTAAAGTATTTTGAACCTCTCATGGATCTAGATGTTCAATTATGGTCCATTCAAAAAGATGATGAAGGTAAAGGTATTAGATTACCATCTGGTATTATTGATATATCTGAAGGTTTGCAAACATGGGATGATACACTAGGTGCTATGAAAGCCTTAGATTTAGTTATCACTTCTTGCACCAGTATTGCTCATATGGGTGGTGCTTTAGGTGTGCCTACATGGGCTGTTGTTCCATTACTTCCTTATTATACATGGGCTAATATGGAAAAGAAATCTAATTGGTATGAGACAGTTACTGTTTATAGACAGAAAGAATGGCAGAACTGGAAACATCCTTTTATAGAACTAAGTAAAGATTTGGAGAATTTAGTTGCAACGAAAAATAATAGCCATAGCTCTTAGAACCTGTGATAGTTCATTTTCTTTTTGGGATGAAGGAACAAGATTTGTTGATGCTTCTAAATCAGAAATTACTTTAACATGCCTTAAAAGCCTTAAGGCAGCTATTGATAAATGCAATCATGATGTAAGACTCAGTGTACATGATGATACCTCTAGTCAAGAAACTATTGATCAAATACATAATATTCTAGGACCTGGCTTTGAGTTTATCAATTCTGGTAAGAGAAATAACTTTGTTACACAGTATGATTGGTTAAAAAAACAAGAATGTGATTATATCTATATGGTAGAAGATGATTATCTTCATAAAGAAAATAGTCTAAATGAAATGATTGATTTCATACAATATATGAAATCTTTTGTTAATGATGATCATGAGTATGCAGTATTTCCCTTTAACAACCCACATAGATATGTCTCCGTCCAATCCATTTATCCCTCTATTATAATTAAGAAAGATTGTGAATATTGGAGATCATCATTTCATAGCACACATACTTTTTTAGCACCAAGATTAATATTTGATGTATATGATAATATAATGCAGAAACAAGCTTATGAATGGGCTTTCAATGCTTCTGTGGAAGATAAAACCATAAACAATGTTTGGCAAGAACAATATATAAGACTAATGACACCCCTCAATTCATTGGTTTATCATTTAGCAGATTCTTCACAAGAAGTTGAAGGATGGAAAGAAATTTGGGATTATTATAAATGAATCAAGATCCACTATCATCCGTAATTGATATCTTACAAAAACTTCAAGAAGAAAGCTTAGCTGAAAAAGTATTAGATGCTTTTGGTAAAGTAAATCTTGATAAAGCACAAAATGATTTGATGGCTAAACTATATCATGATTTAAAAAAATATGACAAGTCTTTAAGGTATGCTGTTAAAGTCTTAAACGGATGTGATACTGTTGAAGAAAAAATATCAGCCAGAAGTAATATGGCTCGTATATATTGTGATATGTTTGAACCTGAAAAAGCTTTACCTTTGCTTAGAGCTAACAATGCTTTAGTTGAAAATAATTTTGATATTAAATTTGAAATGATCAGAGCTTTATATCAATTAAACCGTAAAGATGAAGCTTATCAAATTTTAAAGACATATCTAGATAATAATGATACGAGGAATTTATCTGAAGAACAACGGGCTCTTATTGATCTTAATAAGAGTTCTTTTGATTTAGCCAGAGGTAAATTTCTTTTAGGTTTAAGAGAGTTCTTTTTCTCTATAGAAAAATTGGGTTTATGGTTCAATCATAACCCATTACCATTTCAAATGTGGAACGGTGGCACATATCCCGGTACTACCATCATTATGAATATTGATGGTGCTGGTATTGGCGATGAGATGCTAGTTATTAGATTTTACAAACATTTAAAAAATAAAAGAATGAATCCTTTATTTTACACTAAACGCCATGACATGTTCAATATATTCAATAGATGTGGTTATGATACCATTATGGATTTAAATCAAGCACCGGTGGAATCAATGTGGGTGTTTGCTTTACATATTCCTATCTATCTTGGATTGCAAGAGAAAGATATCTATGATGAAAAATATCTTTGGCCATCTGATGAAGCTAGAAACAAATGGTCAACAATAAAAAATACAAAGAAAAAAATTGGTATTAGATGGATGGGTGCTGAAGGTAATGAGACTAACCTTTATCGCAACGTTCCATTATCTGATATTATGAATATGTTAAATCAAGTATATAAAGACGATGAGGTTGAATATTATTCTCTGCAAGTAAAAGATGGTGAGAATGACCTTATAAATTATCCTAATATTAAAAGAGTGCAACTAGATTCGTATGATGATACACTAGCTTTATTAGAGAATCTAGATTTGGTAATTACAACATGCACATCAGTATTGCATGCATCTGCTATTGTTGGAACAGAGACATTAGCTCTTATTCCAATCATTTCTTATTTTCCATGGCAGAGTCCACCACAACCAGGTAGACCTTCTAATACCAGTATTTGGTATGGAGATAATTTAAAAATGTTTAAACAGGTTACACCAAAAAAGTGGAATGAACCTATTCAGCAGATTCAGGACCACTTAATAAATTTAAATACTCATAAACTGTCTTGAATGTTTTGTTTGGAAAATGATTTCTAGCAATAGTATCACATTGATATTTTCCATCCAAATAATCAGGAAAAGGTATTTCTTCTAACCTGGCAAAATATTTAAAAGCTATATCAGCAGCTAATTCAAAGAACGATGTTTGTTCACTAGTACCAACATCGTATATACCTGAAGGCATAGATGTCAGTATACAATCAATAACATCTTCTACCCAAACGAAATCTCTATAGAAGTTTTTAGATCCTTCAAAGATCTGAATAACTTTATTATTTTTAGCCTGGTCAATGAATTTATATAATGCGCTGGCTTGGTCTTCTTTACTAGCTTCATCTTCTCCGTAGACATTAAAAAATCTTAAACCAACAATATTTTTAAATTGATCTAAATTGGATTCTACCCAAAGATCAACATTAAGCTTTGACAGAGCATAAAGATTCAAAGGGTTATAGTCATAAGATGAGCTATTACCATAAACAGAAGCAGAAGATGCGTAGGTGATAGGTATATCATATTCAATAGCCCTATCTATCAATTTCATAGTAAATTCTACATTATATGTTAATAAATCAACAACATCCATGCAGGTGGTATCTGATATAGCACCCAGATGATAGATGTGTGTTATATCGTGCCATGGCATGAATACTAATTCAGAAAAACAATTATGTCTATCCACCAGAATTAATTCTTCTGGCTTAAATCTCTTAGCTAAATTTCTACCTATAAATCCTTCAGAACCCGTTATCAATATCATTAAAAAATTCCTTATCATTGAAAGCTTTGTCGTCAACCCATGTATCGTAAGAGGGTTTACCAACATTAGCAGTTGTATATTTACAACCCCATTCATTTAATTGATTAACAGTCAACGGAAGATAATCAACACCACTTAAACTACCACGAGCCGTCCAATAATGAATTTCATTACCCTGATCAAAAAGATGGTTGATTAAAGCAATGCGTTCTTTATTAGGTTTACTATTTGCATAATCTTTGTTAACTGTTTCACAAATAGTACCATCAATATCTACAATATATTTCATAACTGACTGTCTCCTGGAATAACTCTATAACTATCATTAGGATCATCTTTAGTGGATACTTCAAAGATGATTGAATTTTCTTCTAAGGCTTCTAATTGATGTGTTTGTCCAACATCATTAGTTAATGTATCACCAACACGCAATAATAAAGCATTTAGTTTAGCGGTTTTAGGATCAACTGTTAGAACTTTAAAACTACCTTGTTGTACATACCATGTTTCTTTTTTCTTAACATGAAAGTGCATAGATCCTTTAGATCCCGCTTTATCAAAGCAAAGCAATTTACCACAGTAATCATCATTGTTGGCAAATATAATTTCTCTGCCCCAACCTTTTTCTACAATATTAACCATTCATCGTATCCAATATTCCAGTTGTTGAATAACCATCTAAATAAGGTAAAATTATAACTTCAGCTAAATCATTACCTACTACCATATAAGTGTTGGCATAATCACCACCTTTAGTAATAAGATCAGGCTTAACTTTTTTAATTAATTCATAAGGTGTATCTTCTTCAAAGATGATAACATCATCCACACAATTTAATTCTAATAGATTTTTCTTTCGGATGTCTTGATTATTATAAGGTCTCTTTTTACCCTTCAATCTTTTTACAGAAGCATCAGAGTTTAAACCAACAATAAGCTTAGAACCTAGATCTTTAGATTTTTTTAAAATATCTAAATGACCTTTATGAAGTATATCAAAACATCCATTAGTAAAAACAATTCTCTTCTCAGCCTTCTTTTTATCATCTTTATTGATAACATATGTACCAAATTTAGAGACTGATAATGAGGCTAGTCTACAGGCAATATGACAAGCTCTTAGAATAGAATAATCATTATCTAAGTAATGGGCTAATACAGCGATGAAAATATCTCCTGCACCTGTTACATCTGATACCTGATCATATTCAGGTTGAAAATTATAAAATTCACCATTATGATATAACGTGACTTTACGACCAGCATTAGTTATAATAATATTTGAAATATCATATCTACCAGATACATCTTTTATTGACAAATAATCAATTGAACTATCAGTATACTTTTCAAACTCTTCTCTATTAAATTTAACTAAATACGCACCCCTATAATTAGAGATATGTTTCTTAGGATCAACAATAACTTTAATATTATTTCTATTCAATAGATTAATTAAATCAGCTGATAGATGTAAATACCCTTTATTATAATCACTAAGTAGTGCAATACTATTTGCTTTATTAAGATCTAAAAATTTATTTAACTTATTTACAATATCTATTTCAGGCTTATATATTTCATCATCAACACGAAACATTATATGATTATGGTAGACGTATCTTTTTTTAACAGAATTGTCTGAATCATACCACGTGTTAATATTATGGGATCCAAGAGCTTTTAGGTTTTCAATGACATTACCAACACCACCCGGTCTTTTTTCAGTATACTTTTCTTCAAAGACAGGTATAGGGGCTTCAGGTGAGAGCCTTTTTGCCTCACCATAAATATAGATATCATTAATGTAATCACCAATTACAATCATATAAACCTCATTTTGTATTTATAAATACTATATTAATATAATGTAAAATGAATAGAATTGCAACTAAAATATTATATTATGACGGAGATAACAATGTCACACTTTGCACAAATTGATCAAAATAACATAGTTCTTCAAGTAATTGTTGCAGAACAAGATTTCATCAATTCTGGTGCTGTTGGTGATCCTTCTATGTGGATCCAAACAAGCTATAATACACGAAACGGTGTACACATTAACGGTGGCACACCATTACGTAAAAATTATGCCGGTATTGGTTATACTTATGATTCATCAAGAGATGCCTTCTATCCATCTAAACCTTTTGATAGTTGGTCATTAAATGAAGATACTTGTCAGTGGGATCCTCCTGTTCCTTATCCAACAGACGGCAATGCCTATGGATGGAATGAATTGGGCAGGGTTTGGCAACTAATTCAATCATAATGAAGTTTATAAATAAATTAAATAATATCCCACCTGGAAAGTAAAATGAGCACAAAAATATTCGTTTCCCAGATTGATACAGCCAATTCTTCAGGTGGTGCAGCCCCACTTGGTGCCTTTATCACCGTAGGTTCAACCGGCCCTTACTGGTCAAATACTTCTTTATCTGAATTAGTTAATATTAATTTAAGTGAAATTGTTGGGTATACTGGATCAGTAGGCGATACAGGCTATCAAGGCTCAGCAGGTTATTTTGGATCAACAGGATTTCAAGGATCAGTTGGTGTTGATGGACCAATTGGAGCCGTTGGCTTTTCTGGTTCAGTTGGTGATACCGGATATGTTGGATCAGTTGGATTTTTAGGTTCAACAGGTTATCAAGGTTCAACAGGATATCAAGGTTCATTGGGTGATACCGGGTATCAAGGTTCAGCCGGTGTGGGATATCAAGGTTCTGTTGGTTATAGAGGTTCTTCAGGAACATCTGGATACCAGGGTTCACAAGGGGCACCCGGCCTTATAGATTTCAATCAACTATTAGATGTTCCTTCATCTTATGTGGCCAGTTCAACTGTAAGAGTTAACGCTACAGCCAATGGAATATTCTTTGATTCTAACACCTACGTTACTAATTCCTTTAGTACCGGTTTAAATATGAATGGGCAGACCATCTTCAGTCCTTCATTACAAAGTTCTAAAGATATTATTAATATTTTTGGTAATTCAGGAACCACGCCAGTTATTGATCCTTCACTAGGTAATATTGTTTCTATTACATTAAATGATGCTATTGTTGCTATTGTATTAACACAAACTGGATTATCTTCTTCTAGCCTTTATAGCATTACGTTTGCTTTAAAGCAAGATTCAGTTGGTGGTAGAACAGTTGATTGGTCTAATCAAACAATATATTGGCCAATTGCAGAAGGTATATATTCTCCATATGGGCCAACATTAACCACACAACCACATTATACTGACTTGGTTACTTTAATGACCTTAGACGGTGGTAATACTTGGTTGGGTCTATTGTCTGCTAAGGGCTTCCCTACCACCTAATATGGATAGATAAATGCCAAATTTTATATTTGCGAGATCTGATGGTCAAAATTATATGCCCCAAAACGATCTTCCGTATGTTCCTTATTATGCGGTTTTATTTTGGTATGGCAAAGATTCTGATTTCACCAATACATCTTCAGGCACCTTAAATGGTGAGTATTATAGACAGTATAGAGAAATATACTATCCTAATGTAAGCTATTATAATACTGATGGTACATACAATAATTTAAAATCAAATCCATTTATTGCTTGCGTAAATGCTGATGCAAATTGGGAATTGACTACTGGTGTTTGTACATCACCATCAACAAGCATTCCTAATACTGGCGCCACATTATTTGATAGCAATTCTCATAATCCATTATCTATGGTAAGAAAAACAGTATATAATTCATTTGGTTATAAGTCCGGTGATCCAACTGCAAGTGTTGTATATGTTCCTCAAACTGGCACTTATAATCACAATCACACTGCTAATAACATTGCAGCCACTTTAAGATCTTTACAGATTGGTGAACCTGATAAGAATGGTAATATTATTGGTATTAGTGCATTAGCTGTTAATCCAATTATAAGAGATCCACAACTATCAACCTCAGGTATTGGTTATACCGATAAAAAATTAAAATTTCTTCCTAAAAACATTGTTGTGTTTGGTAATAATCTTCCTTCTGGTTATTCACGTACTGATACTTCGCATTTAAATCCTGTTGGAAATAATGTTCTTCCTCTAATAGCTTATAGCACTAGTGGTATGATTTCTGTATCCAATAGTTTAGTTTTTAGTATACAGTCAAGTACAGTGCCAAACCACAATCACAATGTTGTTCCTTTATCAGCTAAAAATTTATCTAATAAGGCTAACCAAACAGCCTATAATATCATTGAGGCTGGTGCTCATGCCCATACTGTAACATACACAGCTAATGTGGCCATTAGATCAAAAATATTAAAAGCTTGGGTAACAACGGAAGATCAGACACTTATTGCTAACGGTGTTATTATTGCATATTCAATGGGTAAGAATACTCAATTTGCTGGATTAAATAGTAATTCCAATATTCTTCCTGTTAATTGGCATTTCTGTGATGGCCGTAATGGCACACCTGATCTAAGAGGATATTTTATCTACGCCAATTTTAATTCTTCTAATAATTGTCATGATACAATATATAATACATCTAATACGATTATTATAAACAATGTTACGATGGCCGCTAACGGTGATCACTCTCATATGGGTCCTGATATTGGTCAAACAACTGGTTTAGGTGCACCTATTGATATTGGAAGTCATACATATCAACCTGAGACTCTTAACCACGTTCATACTATTTCAACAGCCAATACATTTAAATATAGTCCAACAGATACAGCTAATGTTATTAATATAACAGTATCCAATAATGTTTATAGTTATACACCCCCAACTGTTAGTTTAGCTTTCATAATGTATAATGCCAATATAGTTTAAGGAGATAAATTATGCTTACAGAAGAAATGATTAAAAAAGTAAATCCTCATGCCAAAGCTGATATTGTTAAGGCTTTAATTGAGAATGAAGATGAATTGTCAAAACAATACGAAATTAATTCTCCTTTGAGATGGGCCCATTTTTTAGCTCAAACATCACATGAATCTGGTGGTTATACAGTCATTGAAGAGAATCTTAATTACAAAGCAGAAGGTTTAGATAAAATCTTCCCTAAGTATTTTAAAGATGTTGACTCAGATGACTACGCCCATCAACCTGTAAAAATTGCCAATCGTGTTTATGCAAATAGAATGGGCAATGGTGATGAAGATTCAGGTGATGGTTATAAATTCAGAGGTCATGGATTGATCCAATTAACTGGTCGTGATAATTATACTAACATGGCTAAAGATCTTGGTGTGGATGTAGAAGATATCGTTCAACATCTTGCTACTGCTGATGGGGCTGTTGAATCCGCCGCTTGGTTCTGGCATAAGAATGGAATCAATAAATTAGCAGATGAAGATAATATTACTGCTGTTACTAAAAAAGTAAATGGTGGTACTATTGGTTTAAATCAAAGAGAAGAAAAGACTAACGTCTTTAAAGATCTTCTAGGTGCTTAATAATGGCTTTAATAGCTAGAATTGGTGAATCAAGTACACACGGCGGTAGCATTATAACATGTGCTGCCGTTACCCGTGTTGAAGGTAAATTAGTAGCTCGTGTAACGGATATGCATTCATGTCCTATTCCTGGGCATGGTATAACACCAATCGTTAACGGATCTGGTAATTATAGAACAGAAGGTTTAATTACTGCTGTGTACGGAAGTCAAACAGGATGTGGTGCTATTATAACACCTGGCAGTACTGTTTCAAATGCACCTTTAGAATCACCTTCTAATGCAGGACATTTAGGATCACAAGTATTAGGCGTTTGGCCAACTAACCAATTTATAATGGGATAATATAATGGGTAAGACGTATACACAAGGTGAAGTATTAACAGCTTTAGATCTCAATGCTTCTTTATCTGAAGCCGTTAATACTGATGGTTATTTTGTTTTTACAGCAAACCCATCATATGATCAATCACAATATCCTTTTATGTCAGGTGAACATATTCATAATGCTAAAGTAACATTAAATTCCGGATTAATAGTTAATACCAGCAATATATCTGTCAATACAGGCAATATATCTGTCAATACAGGCAATATATCTGTCAATACAGGCAATATATCTGTAATTGGTGGTAATATATCTACTTCATCGGGTACTATTTCAGATCAAGATGGAAATTTAAGATCACTTAAAAAAAATACTGTTGCATCCAATTATACTATACAATCATCTGATAATGGTAGATTTATTAATGCACCAGGCAATGTCATAATGCCAGCTAATATTTTTAATATTGGTGATAATGTAACAATCTACAATAATTCAAAAAATACTACCTACATTAGACAAGGTGATGGGTCAACTTTGACTATGGCTGGTCTTGGTATTACTGGTGATGCTGCAAATGATCCAAATGGTATGTCAGTTATTATTTGTGTTGATACTAATCAATATGTTGTTTCAACGGCTTATAACAATCAAGTAAGCAGTGGCAGTGGAGGTGGTGGCGGAAGTTCAACCTATACTTTAACATCTAGTGGAATAGATGCAGCACTTGGTTACGTTCCTGTCAGTCAAGATCAGGTCATAGCTTTGTTGGGTGGTACTTCTGGATTCGTAGGTATTACTTCCTTCACTACGAGTGGTATTTTTACCGTACCTAATGGTATTACAAGATGTAAAGTTACTTTAATTGGTGCTGGTGGTGGCACAGCAACAGGGTCAACAGATTCAAAATTTGGCACTTATATGATAGCCTATGCTGGGACAATGTATGATATCGATAATTTTTCATCTGGTGACGGCGGTTCCGCAACAGGTGGTGATATTAATATAACAGGAGGTACTGGCGATCCTGGATCAGGAACAGGTGGCGGTGGCGGTTTTACAGCTATGGGTGGAACAATAGGCAGAGGACGAAATGGCATCTTGGCGGGTGGTTATCGAAACTCAAATCCTTCACCAACGGGTGGTGCGGGCGGTGGTGGATATTGTGTTAAATATGTTACAGGATTAACAACAGGACAACAAATACCTGTTACAGTCACAGGTAACGGCATTTGTATTGTTGAGTACTAATAATGTCACTTGTTAATATATTACTTGCTTGCAGAAATACACACGATGGTTCAGGTGGTGGTGATGTAGGATTCACTGATGATACACCAGGAAATAATAAAACTTGGAGACTTCCATATTTTCAAAATGAAATAATCATTGAAATATGGGGAGGAGGTGCCGGAGGAGGTGGCGCTGCTGGTTCTAGTGGTGCAACTATAGGTGAACATGGAGGGTATTCAGCACTTTTAACTTGCG
>Ga0164297_10001308_pt1 | contig 26810 bp, 25 predicted proteins | sample GEODES058metaG_FD_113539 | JGI IMG/M metagenome (GOLD analysis project Ga0164297, IMG submission 113539) | Dystrophic lake water microbial communities from Trout Bog Lake, Wisconsin, USA - GEODES058 metaG | ecosystem: Environmental > Aquatic > Freshwater > Lake | place: USA: Trout Bog Lake... | reverse complement strand
TGAATTCCGCAGACATATATGTCCCCGGAGCATTCGTAAAATGCTTCAGCTGAATCGCCGCATACTGTTGTGCGTGTGCTGCCGGTATCAGGATGCTGAAAATCAGGAGGTACTTCAGAAAGCGTCTCATCGTAGTTCTCCTCTTCCGGCTCACGCATTCTTCAGGGCGAAGAACTCATGAGCAGTTCTGCAAGGAGGTCCAAGGAGATTAAAGACAGATTGATCCGGCATCGCGCCGGCTCCCTGCAGTCTTTCTTCTTGTGGGACGCATCTATTATTGCGCTACCGTGCAAATGCAGCAGTGACCAACATCACTGTTCTACCCGGCTGCGCCAACCAGCGTTTTGCTGTACTCTTTTCTTCGGAAACGAATGCTTGAAAATATCCCACTCGCGCCGTTCACCACGCTTGGCATCGGCGGCCCTGCTCGCTGGTTTGCAGAAGTGCAAACCGATCAGGACCTGATGCAGGCGCTCGACTTTGCACACAAACATCAGCTGCCCACCTTCGTACTGGGCGGCGGCAGTAATCTATTGGTTGCCGATGCGGGATTCAACGGCGTCGTTCTCAACATCAAACTCGCCGGCGTTACCTACACGCAGCTATCCAATCGCGTTCTCCTTTCCGCCGCTGCCGGAGAAAGTTGGGATACCCTAGTTTCGCTCGCCGTCGAACGCAATCTCGCCGGCATTGAATGTCTCGCCGGAATCCCCGGCACCGTCGGCGGCACGCCGGTGCAGAATGTCGGCGCCTACGGTCAGGAAGTTTCAGAATCCATCCATCGCGTCCGCGCCTACGACACGCACACGCGAGAGTTCGTTGAACTCACCGCCGAGCAGTGCGAATTCTCTTATCGCCTCAGCCGCTTCAACTCCACCGATAGCGGCCGTTTCATCATCACGCAGGTGGATTATTTACTTTCGCCCGACGTTGCCCCGCGCGTCGAATACAAAGAGCTGCGTGAAGATTTCAAGGAGGCATCGCAGCCGCCGTCACTTGCCAGCGTCGCCTCTGCAGTCCGCGAAATCCGCAACCGAAAAGGCATGTTACTCGTCGATGGAGAACCGGATTGCCGCAGCGCCGGCTCCTTCTTCAAAAACCCTATCGTCGCGCGAGAGAAATTTCACGCCCTCGCTGCCACGCTCGGTGTTTCCGTTGAAAGCATTCCCAGCTATCCCGCCGCTGCCGGCACGGTAAAACTTTCTTGCGCATGGCTACTCGATCAAGCCGGCTTTCATCGCGGCTATCGCCTGGGCCGCGCAGGAATATCCTCCCGCCACACACTCGCGTTGATCAACGCCGGCGGCGCAACCGCAGCAGAAATCATCGCGCTTCGCGATCTCATTCGCAGCACGGTGCAGCAGAAGTTTTCCATCACGCTGGAACAGGAACCGGTAATGTTAGGTTTTTAATTTGACGATTCGATTTACGCTTCGTCGCCGCGTAGTTTTTGCAGCAACTGCTCCCGCTGTTTCGCCAACACAATCTTCGCCGGCCCTTGCTCCACGATGCGTCCCTCTTCCATTGTCATCACTTCGCCCGGAATAGAAAACACTTCGCCTACATCATGCGTCACCGCCAGCACCGGAGTCCCTCGCCGCGCCAGCAGGGAACGTAGCGTGGTCATCAACTCCTCGCGCAGCGTCGCATCCAATCCCGTTAGCGGTTCATCCAACAGCAGCAACTTCGCAGGAGCTGCCACAGCACGCGCCAGGGCGACGCGTTGTTTCTCTCCGCCGGAAATCTCCACCGGTTTTTTCTTCGCAATGTGTCCGATGCGAAACCGCTCCATCAAAACATCCAGCTTGCCTCGCTCGTCAAATGCGCCGGTCATTTCTTTTCCGCTTGTGCGAGATGTCTGCTCCATCGCAAACAGCAAATTTTGTGCCACTGTCCAATGCGGAAACAGCAATGGCTCCTGCATCACCAACCCGATGCCGCGTTCACACGTCGGCTTTTGAAAATTCCGCAGCGTGTCGGTCAACTGTTCGCGCCCCAGAATAATGCTTCCCGCCTGCGGCCGTTCCAACCCGCACAACATTCGCAGCAGCGTCGTTTTGCCCGCGCCAGAAGGCCCGAACAGCCACGTCCAGGAATGCGACAGTGCAATCTGCGCGTCCAATTCAAATCCCGGCATGCGATGCCGCAGCACCGCCCGCAAAAATGCAGTTGGCTCAGCCACGCACGCCGCCTCTCTGCAACTTGCTGCCCGCGCGCGATGTATTTTTGTTCAGGCTGCCGAACCACAGCGTGTACAACGCCATCAACGTCGCGAGCGAAATCCCCACCAGCAGCAACGCTGTGCGGTTCGCCGCTGCATAATTAAAATCCTGCGTTTGGTCATACAGCGCAATCGATAGCGTTCGTGTCACGCCGGGAATATTTCCGCCCAGCATCAGCACCACACCGAACTCGCCCACCGTATGTGTAAAACTCAGCAACGCACTCGTCAGCAGCGAGGCACGAGATAGTGGCAACACGATGTCGCGAAATATTGTCGACGGCTTTGCGCCAAGCAGCTGTGCCGTCTCCAACAGCGCTGGATTGATATTCCGAAATCCTGCCACCATCGGCTGCACCGCAAACGGCAGGCTGTACAGAACAGATCCCACCACCAGCCCTTCAAAGCTGAACGCCAGCGGATGCCCCAACATCTCCGCCAACCCGCGGCCAAACAATGTCGTCGGCCCCAACGCCACCAGCAGGTAGTAGCCCAGTACCGTCGGCGGCAACACCAGCGGCAACGCGGCAATCGCCGCCACTACTGGCTTCATTCGCGATGCAGAAAATGCCAGCCATCCCGCCAGCGGAATTGCAATCACCATCAGCGCCAGCGTTGTAACCGTGGCGAGTCGCAGTGTCAGCAATATGGCCTGTGTGTCCATGCAATGTGTGATGATACGTTACGGCCGACCGAGTCCCATGACTTGCAATTCGCGCTGCACTGCCGGTGAGAGAAGATAATTCAAAAACACACGCGCCGACTTCGCACTCTCCGCTCCGCGAATTACCACCGCCCCTTGCACAATCGCCGGATAACTTCCCTCCGGCATCGCAACAAAACTTCCATCCTTGCGAAGTTGATCCGACGACGCCAGCGTCAGCGAAATCAACGCAGCATCCGCATTGCCGCTATCGGCAAATTGCGCGGCCTGTGCAATATTTTCCGCCACAACCAGTTTCGCCTTAACTGCATCCGTAAGATGCATCGTCGTCAACGACGCCATCGCCGCGCGTCCATATGGAGCATGTTCTGCATTCGCAATCGCCAGCCGATGCAGTGCTGGCGAATTTAAAATCTCCAGCGTCAACGCACGTCCGCCCAACACCGGCGAATCCTTCCGCGCCCACAGCACCAGCCGTCCCGTCGCATACTTCACCGGGGCGGCATCCTCCGCGCGTCCGCCATCAATAACTTTTTGCGCGAATCCAAAATCCGCAGAGAGAAACAAATCCATCGGTGCGCCATTCAAAATCTGCGTCGCCAGCGTCGATGATGACGCATACGACGCCACCACATGCACGCCGGTCGCATGTTCGTACCCCGCCGCAATCGTTGGCAACACTGGTTGCAGGTCTGCCGCCGCGGCCACGCGCACCACTTGCTGCGCCGCTCCTGTTGCCGCCATCGTAAGAATCGCCACGCACAGAGCCACTCTCTTCATACCCAAAACTATACGGCAGCCATCTTCTCGATGTAAGAAAATGCCGCTTCGCTGCACCACAGTTGCAGCACACTGCTAAAATCATTGGGTGAACCCTGTTCGTCGCGGGCTTCACAGGGACAATTATTAGAATGACTGCCATCACACATCATCTGCGTTGCACCGGTTGCGGCGCTGTTATCGAAGGCCCCGAAGCCAGCAGCGATTTCCGCTGCCCGAATTGCAACGACCTGTATGAAGTCGAGTACCCGTCCTGGAACACCGGCCCCAACGGCGGCGCGCCCAACCTCCCCAATCCAAATGCCATGAAGTATCTCTGGATGGAGCGGCGTCAGTCCAACCTCGCGATGGACCAAAGCGGCGTCTGGCGTTTTCGTGAGATGCTGCCCATTCTTTCTTCGCCCGCCAACATAGTCACCTTGCGCGAAGGCAATACTCCGCTCTATGATTTGCCGCGCTGCGCAAAATCCGCCGGTGTCGATTCGTTGCTCGCCAAGCATCAGGGCATGAACCCGACCGGCTCCTTCAAAGATACCGGCATGACATCCGCACTCTCCGTAGCCGCCGAACGTGGCTTCAAGTGGGTCGCATGCGCTTCCACCGGCAACACCTCCGCCGCCATGGCCGCCTATGCCGCACGCGCCGGTCTGCGCAGCCTCGTCTTTATTCCAGAAGGAAAAATCGCCTGGGGAAAACTTTCGCAATCGATGGATTATGGCGCCACCACCATCCAGTTGAAGACAGACTTTGACGGTTGCGTTCGCATCCTCACAGAGCTCGTCAGCCGCTTTCCGATTTATCTGCTCAACTCGGTCAATCCGTATCGCCTCGAAGGCCAGAAGACTCCGGCGCTGGAAATGGTCGAACAGCTCGACTGGAATGTTCCGGACCACATCGTTGTTCCCGGCGGCAATCTCGCCAACGGCTCCGCACTCGGCAAAGGTTTCGCGGAGATGCAGCGCCTCGGCCTGATTCAAAAGCAGCCGAAGATTTCTGTCATCCAGGCCACAGGCGCCAATCCACTCTTCCAGTGGTTCAATAACGATCGTGCTGGTCTTGAACCCGTCTATGCAGACACGCGCGCAACCGCTATTCGTATCGGCAATCCCGCTTCGTGGAAGAAGGCTGTCCGTGTCATACAGGCCACTGGTGGCTGGTGCGAGCAGGTCAGCGAGCAGGAGATTGCTCTTGCTAAAGCAGAAATTGGTGCAGAAGGCATCGGTTGCGAACCCGCCTCTGCCGTAACGCTCGCTGGATTGAAGCAGCTGGTTCGCGACGGTCAGGTGCAGCGCGAAGAAAGTGTTGTGCTGCTGCTCACCGGCCACACGCTCAAGGACTCTGAATACACCATCCAGTATCACAAGGGTGAACTGTTGCAGGCCGAGGAAGTTGCCAACGCCAGTGTAGCAGAGCAGGCCAAGCACAACACCTTGCGCAAACCGCCCTTTGTTCTTGAAGCGAACTTGGATGCAGTGCTCCGCATGTTGGAACACGAGATGAAAACCACCGTCGGGCCCACGGCATGACCACCGCTCCATCGGATAAATCGATTCTGAAATTGCGCCTGCCTGCAAGCTCAGCCAATCTCGGCCCGGGTTTTGATGCAGCTGGTCTCGCCATGTCTCTCTACTTGGAGATGGAAGCGAAACACGCTGCTGCTTTTTCCATTCAGGCCACTGGTCGCAATGCTGAACTTTGTTCAGCGTTAGAAAACAATCTCATCCTCGATACCTATCGCGAGGTGCTCTCGCGCAACAACAGCGGCATCACGCCACTCTCCATCACCATGCAGAATGGAATTCCACTCGGTATGGGTTGCGGATCTTCCGCTGCAGGAATCATTGCCGGCGTTGCGCTCGCCGCGCACTTCGGCAATTTGTCGTGGAGCAGGGAAGACATCCTCAACGAGGCCTGCCGCATTGAAGGCCATCCCGATAACGTTGCTGCATGTTGGCTCGGCGGCCTCACAGTCTCCGCTATGGTCGACGGCAAGTGCATTGCCTCCAGCTTGTCTGCACCGGCGGAGTGGTCGTTGCTTCTCGCGCTGCCTAAAAATCCATTCTCCACAAAAAAAGCGCGCGCCTTGCTGCCCGAGCAATACAGTCGCGCTGATGCCGTCTTCAATGTGCAACGCATGGCGCTGCTCACTGCTGCATTTGCCAATCACGATGGCAAACTGCTAGCGGAAGCTATGCAGGACCGCATCCACCAGCCCTATCGCAGCCCGATGTGCCCACTCATGTCTGCGTTGCAACCGCTGGCCGGCAGTAACGGCATTCTCGGCGTCGCTCTAAGCGGTGCCGGCCCCTCGGTGCTGCTGGTCATTGATGCCGCTCAATCGCTGAATGAGATTGTGCAACGTGTGCGCACGGCCGCTGCGACAACCGGCGAGACGGATCTGCAGATTGTCCCCTGCAAGCCGGAAAATCAACCTGCTTCAATGAGATAGCTCTGGTTGTTCTCCACAGAAACACTCTTCCTAGCATCGTCTTACGGTGCAATTAGTAAGATGGCTTGTTACTTTTTTATTACCAATGTTTACTTTACGGGACAATTCCTTGCGTTGTAACTTACCTGCGTGGGCAGTTCTGGGGGAGGGCTGCTCCGGCGCCCGTGACGCCTTTCAGGTGTTGCGGGCGTTTTAAATTGCTCGCATGTATCCGTCTGGATGCCTGAATCGAAAATCCACCACAACGCATCTCATAGACAAAGCCTTCACTGCTACACTCGATAGTGAAGAAGCAATTTGTTGCATCGTAATACGAAAAATAAAGGGAATTTTGGAGGAAACATGGCTGGGCATGCAGTTCTGGAAGTGAATGACGCGACGTTTGACAGCGAAGTGCTGCAGTCTGAGCAGCCCGTTCTGGTGGATTTCTGGGCAGCATGGTGCGGCCCGTGCCGCGCGCTGGCCCCGTTAGTGGATGCCATCGCTGAGGAGTATAACGGCCGCCTGAAAGTGATGAAGATGGACGTAGATCAGAACAGCGCAACACCGGCGCGCTACGGAGTGCGTGGCATTCCGGCGTTGATTTTCTTCAAGGGAGGCAAGGTCGCCAATCAGATTGTTGGTTTCGTGCCCAAGGAAAAAATCACCGAAGGACTTGATAAGTTGTTCGCGTAAATAGGTTTACAAGCTGCAAAAAAGAGGCCCGGCTTTGAGCCGGGCCTTTCAGCGTGTGGATCATCAGGCAAGTACATAGAGAAATAACAGAGTTTCTGCACGTTCAAACCTGATTGTGAAAACCTGAAAATCGAAACGTCCTAAAGCGGGAAACTATAAGGAATATCAGGCGTATTTACGCAAAATTCCAAGCACTTTGCCCTGGATGGCGACGCTTGCAGCCGGTGCGTAAATCGGTGACATCTCAGCATTCGAGGGCTGTAGACGAATCATGTCGCCTTCGCGATAGAAACGTTTCAGCGTCGCATCCGAGCCATCTACTAGAGCCACAATGATTTCGCCTTCGCGGGCGGTGCGGGTGCGTTCGACTAAGACGAAGTCGCCGGAGATGATGTGTTCGTCGCGCATGGAGTCGCCGCGGACTTCGAGGGCGAAAACGTCGCGGTTGCCGAGGATGTCTCCGAGGGAGATGGTTTCGGCGTGTTCGATGGCCTCGACGGGCTGGCCGGCGGCGATGCGGCCCATGAGCGGCAGGCGTTCGGCGGGGCGATTTCTGGAGCGCGGGGGCAGCACGTCAATGGAGCGGCTGCGGTTGTGGGCGCGCTGTAAGAGCCCTTTATTCTGCAGGTTAGTGATGTGCTTGTGGACGGTGGCCAAGGAGCTGAGGCCAAGACCGCGGGCGATTTCCTCGTAGGAGGGGGAATAGCCATTCTGCTGCACAAACTGCGTGAGGAAGTCGAGGACTTCCTTTTGCCGACGGGTGATTGCCATGGCGAAATCGTAGCGAATCTAAAGCGAAGTTGCAAGTTAAATCTTTCGTAATTCCTTTGCTTTGGAATCGCAAAAGTAAAGCCAGGGATAATGTTATTTGAAGTGATGTTTAACGATAAATGCAAAATAAGTTACATCAATTGATTTAGAGATAATGTTCTTTGAATTAGAAATAATATAAAATGAGGCCATGAAACGACAATTTGAGCTGATTAAAGAAGCTGCGTTGCGACTGAGGCTGGATGAGGCCTATGAGGATGACGATATCTCCATCACGGCGGAGGGGATGCCGCACGGGTGGATCCTGCGCGTGAAGATTGAGTCGGCGGTGCGATACCTGGCGACGGCGCGGGGGGAAGTGCGGAAGTTTGCCAACCTGGAGACGGTGGCGCTGCTGGTATCGAACCTTGGCTACCAGACCTTCAAAGTGGACACGGAGAATTTTCAGGTGGGCCGGCTGCGTGGGCCGAGACCGGACCGAGCTGCGGCGATGAAAAAAGCCAGGGGTTAGGCGCTAGAGATTAGGGAAACAAGCTCAGTGCTTCGAGCTACGCTTGGGATAAAAGTGCAAAGGCTCGCGCTATGAGCGATTCCCACCCATCGCAACAGCAGCGATAGATAGGATGCGCGATGTGTTGTGTGGGTTGTAAATGGGTGGGACACAAGGCGTGGTGACGGTCCACTGGGCGTTGGCGTAGCTCTCTGATGAGCAGGGGTTGCTGTAGGTGGTGGAGTAGGCCTCTTGCGTGCGGTTGCCGAAGTCGTCATACTGCCAGCAGCCGTAGCCGTCGATGGTGCCGCTGGAGTTGTTGAATGGGTAGGGTGCGTTGGCTAAGGCTGTGTGGGGATGGATTTCAGAACCCACCCATCGCAATAGCGGCGATGGGCGGGGCGCGCGATGTGTTGTGTGGGTTGGTAATGGGTGAGCCACCGCCCTTGTATGACTCATCAGGCTGTCGATTTGCATTCTGTTGGACCTTCAACGACTATGGCTTAGCCGATGAAGCACGCGCAATCTGCAGCTTCGCACCATCCGAATCCCCACTCAATTCCAATAAACGAGCGAACCATGTAGCCAATGATGGTGCTACATTGCTATCCCGAGAAAGGTGCTGAGCTTCCAATATGTGTTGGTAATACTGTGGATACCGAGCGTTGCATTTCTGGAAACGGCCATTTTTCATTTGGAAAAGATCAGGGATATCGATCGCATTCAAATGATGATGAACTGCAATTTGCAGAGCTTCGCCATTCAAGTGAAGGAACTCAACGCTGTCACCTTCCATTCGGAACACTTCGCTGAGACGCTTCTCCTTGTAGTTCTCGACACGTACCTCAGTTGCAGCGGCCCCAAAGTCTGTTACCAGGAATGCTAACGTCGCCTTTTCAGGCAGCACGACGTTCTCTGTGCTAACTTTCGTACCGAAACCGTCGCGCAATTCGATGCGCTGCACAGTGCGAGGCGATTTTCCAGAAGCGTCAATGAGACGAACGTTCGATGCTACATCTTCTCCTTGCCTTGTTGTCCAAGACATCACATATATTTCCATTGGAACAGGCAAACGAACACAGCGAACAGAAGTGGCTTCAATCGGGATAATCTGACCGAACGAGGTCTTCGCAGTATCGCAAAGATTGTCTGCGTGCAGAGCAAAACAGTAATGCGACAAGATAGACAAGCAAATGACGATAAGAACAGTGCGGTTCTGTTTCATTTTTGCTCCTGAGAAACAGGCCCTAATGGCGTTGTGTTCGGGACCTGAGTAATGGTGATTGAGATCAATCCGACGCTATTTGAATCGTTGTCGTTGGATATTGTTTGCCCTGTCAGATAGGATGCCGCTGCACGCGTGACATCCAAGACACGTGTCATTGATTCATCTCGTGCTCCGGCACCTCGATCATTGACTTCAACAACTACGGATCTTCCGTTATGCGTGATTTCAACGCGAGTTCTCAATGGAACAGTGTGCCAGCGCTTTTTGGGAAGAAGGGCTGCTGTATAACCATTTTGAGAGAAGGTCTCACCTGATGCGGTTGTCTTTCCCTCGAACCAATCGCTGTATATGCTGGCTTCCCCGTTCTTAGGCAAACCTGTAGGCTGTGCTTTTTTCGTATGATGAGAGGAAGTTTGCGCGCCTTGCTGTTGGGCCGCCGTGGAAGTAGAGGTGGATTTGGAAGGGTCAGAAATAGTCAAGTTTTCGCCATCGTAGCTCATTTCTTTACCACTGAAGAATGCCGTCGTTGCAGTACTTACGACACATCCAATCATGCTTTTATTAGCCCCGCTACAATCAAGGTCATGCCCATCAGGATCAATAGCGCCAAACGGATTATTATATGCATAGGTATATAAGTTGAGTGTTTGTGGGTCGCCCAACTTTGCATAGGGGACAGGTTCGGCTGTAGCACTCCAGTCTGGCACAAGCCAACGGCCGATGCTGGAAGTTAGATAGCGTGCACTGAAGTAGTCATTACCAGATTCGGTGTCTCGTTCTTTGCCGGTGAAGTGGTGTTCGGTGGCGTCGGTGCCGGAGCCGACGGATTCGACGGCACGTGAGTTGCCGATGTTATTGCCGTAGGGCAGGCTGATAAACGCGAGATCAATCGTGCCGTAGTTGGTGCCGGTGCCTAAGACTTGAACACGCTTGGTGCCGAGCCAATCGGTTAGTGCAAAATGCACGCCGCCGTTGACGAAGTCATAGGTTGCGATATTGGTCCCCGACCAGATGTTTGTTCGTTCTGGCGTCGGCGTGCTGGTTCCAGTGAGTTCAGAGACCTGCTCGTTATTTTGATCCAACAGATATTGCTCTTCTGCAGAGAAGCTCCAGCCAGTGCCGCCGCCTGGGGCCGAGCAGAGCGTACTCATGTTTGGGCTACCGCTGCCGGTCCAGACGGGTGTTCCCTTGGCCACGCGTGTGCCAGCCGCGTCATAGACGTACATCGTCAGTGATGAGCCTGTCAGGTTCGGCTGCACGGCACACAAATCCCCTTCGGGATAATAGTAGTAAGTATTGTAGGCGTCGTAAATGGTGTTGCCGGCGACATCGTAGCTGGAGGTGCTGAGTTGGTTGTTGGTTGGACGGCCCACCCGTCGGATGATTGTCTTGGGGTGAATATTTGTTTGGGATGAAAATGCAAAGGCTCGCGCTATGCGCGATTCCCGTCAATCGCAAAAGCTGTGGTGGATGGGGCGCGCGATGTGTTGTGCGGGTTGGAAATGGGTTCGCCACCCGCTCGGAATAATAATGCGGAGAAAAACGATGGGCTGCCTAAGCAGCGTCATGGCGACTTGGAATTTTGCTGCGCAGGAAAGCTACTATCTCGCCCAAGTTCCCATCCCTTCTAACGAGACTGAACTTTAAGCCTCTCCCCATAAGGTCTTCGCCGAATATCGTGATTGATTCATTTCTGTCTTCTAGGATCATGATCCTGGAGTATTCGGCTCCGTGCCATATGCCCAACGCCGTGCGATGTTCTATACGATCTGAGGTGAACACAGTGCGCACCACATAGGTTCTAAGGCCCTGCCAGATGGTCACCAAAACAAAAACAATAGTGAAAATTCCGAATCGCCCGAACAGAAGGATATCGAAGAAGAAAGACGCACCGCATGTAGCAGCAACGAGCAGGAAAAAGATCATCTGGTTAGACCTTGATCGTGCGACACACAAGGCGTCCGCCAGATTCCTGGCTGATACAACCCCGTCAACTGCTTCATCTGTCATATATCCTCCTGCACCCAATGTGTTGTGATGGTTGGAAATGGGTGGCGCAGCCGCCGAACATAACTATAGAATTCAGCTGAGCGATGGCATTATCAATAATACCTGTTCAACCCAGTCCGCTCGTATCCAAAGATGGCCGTCATCATACCCACTAGAACTGTAGCTGTGAACAAACCAGCTTTGTGAAATCGGCATGATAATTCTTTCATCGTAGTTAGTTCCAATCGCATCGGCAGGGGATTGTTCTGGGCCGATTTTCAGAGCCGCAAGATACTCTTCTGGTGTAGTTTCGCGTTTGATCTCAACTGCCGGATATTTACCAAATAAACGGTGAAAGTAGTGCACAGGATCGGGGCGAAGCACCAAATAATAGCAGCTTTGATCTCCTGACAATTCCAGGAGCTTCTGAATGAGCGAAGAGAATACGCGTGTGCAAATCTCTGCATCATCAAATGTAAGTTTCACCAGAGATGTCGATTCTCGACCGTTATCAATAAACACGCATGTCATGCACTGTAAAAATATTTCATTGAAGCGACCGCCATCTTTCAACCATTGCATCATTTTTCCTCTGGATCACAAAAAATTAATCTGGTCTATAGCTGTAGAAAGTTCCAAGTCGAACGAAGTTATGATCTTCGAAAGTTTCATCAATCATTTGATTCACCTCGTCACCATGGTCGCGAGAAGTATCTACAGGCATTGTGTCATCTGTCGAAATCAATTCCCAATCATATTTAGCTAGATAGTCACGAACGCGCTCGGTAAAGTCTTGCTCCGAAGAAGCCCACATAGTGATTTTCATGAAGCCAAGAACATCACCCGACGGCATATCGCCAGGCTGAACTCTGACCTCCGCATTAGTAATCCAAACTGTCTGCATATTCCTTTACTTGGGGTTTGCTGCTGGTGCGCGATGTGTGGTGTGGGTTGGTAATGGGTGGGCCACCCGCAACGGAATGATTGGATGTGTGTGCAGATGTGACGGATGAGCGTAACTCTTTCGGTATGTCCCATTCGTAAAACGGAAGGTAGGTGAAAGGGCCAACCGCCACCGAAGATTTGTCAAGATCGAGTGCGAACTTGACTCTCATGTACCAGTCATAATCCACATGGTTCAGCGGAACGCTGAACAGGATATCTTCGCCTGGCTGCACGCGAACAACGCCAGATGTTTCGGACGAATAGCCTTCAGGCTTATGTTTGAGCTTTCGCAACTTCTCCCGCCTCTGAATCTCGCGACGCTCCTCCGCCGTCGAATATATTTGCAGCATCGGTTCGGTCTCCACGACTTCGTCCATCAGGCCCACACCAGCTACGCTTGGAGGCATACTGTAGCTCGTAAACACAATCGGCAGGCGGCAGTTATTCACAACCCTAAGCCAGAGGCCCGTACCGCTTTCGCCAGCTCGAAGAGGCTTCCGTGGCCCGATGTGATCGAACTTCAGATACACATAGGGCTTAGTTTGATCCAGAACGAAGTTTTGAGTGCTCTTGTCTTGAGCAGTTACGTTCGTCACAAGGCAGAGCAGAAGGAGGACAACCCACAGTTGCTTCATTTGGTCCCCCATCCCGATCCATTTGTATTCTCGCCAAACGCCTTTATGGCCCAACTCAGGTATAAAGTCTTAATCATGTTCGAGCGCATATTTTGATTCTCATACGATAACTTTTGACCATTCCAGAACGTCATCGAAATATTCCTACCAGGCTTGGTTCCGGATAGAACACTGGCTCCTTGCGCTTGAGCCATAGCGATAGTCACTCCATAAGCCGGGTGCCCCATCCTTTGGGACGGCTTTGTTTTTGTTCCAAAGGGTGGGTGAATGCGCAGCATCGGCTCTTCGCTTTCTCGTATCACGAAGCCAATATCCTCAAAAATAGTTCAGTGAAATATATTTCAACTTCTTCGACACGCTGGAAGTGTAACAACAAAACGGTTCGCGCTGCTCTGTCCTTCACGGCTGGAGAAAGTTAATATCTCCCATCCTTCACGATGAACCTCGTGAAGGATGGACCACCCGAATTATTCTGATTTTATAAAGGGTGGGCCAGCCGCCGACTTCATGTGCAGCCCAGCCTACGGGACCGCCTCACTACGTCCCGAAGCGCACACAAGGAGCATTTGCCGTCGATTTTGATGGTCCGCCAACACCTTCAGGTACGAATCAGGTGCGCTCACATAGAGTCCATGAAGCAAGTCGCAGAACCACTGCTGCTCACCCTCGCTGAGTGGCGAATCGAAGTTGGTAGCTACCGAAAACAATAAATTGAATGACTCTGGATGTCGCGGAGCCGCCTTAAATACTGCTTGAAAGTAGCCTTCGTACAGGGCCACAAGTTCTTCGTGCCCGGAGGGAGGGTTGAGAACCGTAAGCTGATATAGATCCTTGATCTGCTGAGCAGAAGTCGGCAAGACAGCGTAAAGCCCCTGCTCCGATGCGTGATTCAGGCGATACTGTTGAAAGGCCTGAGCAACGCGGTCACAGTACAATTTCTGGCTTTTGTCGAAAGCGGACGAGACCTCGCTACTGTTTTTCGACTCAAGAATTCGCAGAACCTCGTCTGCTGTTACCTTGTGGGCTACCGGTTCTTGAGCCGAGCACGACACACCAACCAGCACAACGCTGCCAAGGATGACAAGAAGCCGACGAATCTTCTGACCCATTATTCCCTCGCAATTCTTGCGTATCATATCTCGGTCTTACTGTTGTCTGTTTTCTTTTCCTGTTTTTGCTTTTTAGCCGCAGCTTCAGCCGCCGCCTTCTCTGCGGCAGCCTTTTGTTTTAACCACGCATCTCCGTTTGCCTTATTGTTCTTGACCTCAAGAGTTGTAAGTTTGTCAGTTGACGCTGTTGTCTTAATTTGGTCCATCGCATCTTATGTTGTGACTTCAATGCTTCGCGATAGCCAACATATGTGCGGCTCTGCGGCCATGCACTCTGGAGAAAGCTCAGTATGATCGCCGTAAACCATATCCGCTTAGATACTTGGCTTTTCATGGGTTAATCACCGTAACGTCGGGGCGGGTGGGGCAGCCATTTGATGACAACTGTACTACGGGTGCGGGTGTTCTATCCATCGCAACAGCGGCGATGGATGGGGTGCGCGATGTGTGTTGGATTTGTAATGGGTGGCCAGCGGCCGGATTACTTTTTGCGATGTGGGATGTGCGAAGGGGAGAGGCAAGAACGCAAAAGGAAAGTGCTTGATATTTAGGGGAATAGGTCTACACTTTACTGCATCGGTAACTGCTCCCCCACAGCCCGCAGGATGGGCGACGCAGTAGAGGCGTAAGATGCGCACATTCCATCAGCGAGTGCTGGTGACAGTGATGGCCACGGTAGTGGTGGCCGTGTGCGGCATTTTTACTGCATATCTGCTGGGGAAAAACTACATCATTAAACATGAAGTGACGGCGCTGGGCGACCAGACGGACCACGCGCTGGCGATGGCGGACAGCGTATCGAGCGAGGCGCGGGTGGTGCTGTCGGCGCTGAATGCTTCTCCGTATGCGTATTGCTCGGACGCGGAGATGAAATACTTCCACAAGCTGATTTTCCAATCGGAATATTTGAAGGACGCGGGACGGATCCGCAACGGGCAACTGGATTGCTCGACCAACCTGGGAAGGTTGGAGGAGCCGATTGATTTGCCGCGGCCGGATTTTGAGCAGCCGGATGGCATGGTGGTGTACACGCAGTTCACGCCGTTCCGGATGGGAAACATAATGGTGGTGGCGCTGAAGATGGGCGATTCGTATGTGATTATCAGCCCGTATATGGATTTGCATCTGGACCAGCCGCCGGTACATTTTCTTTCGACGGGAGTGGGTGATCCGAACTGGGACGCGAACCGGCTGCTGGTGAAGTTTCCTCATGTGACGCGAGATGCACTGACACGCGAAAGGCAGGGACGAGTGGGGGAGACGCTGTATGCGACGCGATGTTCAAAACATTACTACAACTGTGTGACGGATTTTATTTCCATTGCGGACACGATGAGTGTAAACCGCAACCAGTTTGACGGGCAGATGGCGACGGGCGGATTTGTGGGTGCGGCGATTGGGTTTATGCTGTCGTTTTTGTATCGGCGAAACCGGAGCATGGAACAGCAGCTGCGGCGTGCGGTGAAGAACGAGTCGCTGAGTGTGGTGTACCAGCCGATAGTGCGGCTGAAGGACCGGCGGATTGTGGGAGCGGAGGCGCTGCTGCGATGGAAGGATGAAGGCGGATATGTGGTGCCGCCGAATGTGTTTATCCGGCTGGCTGAGGAGCGGGGATTTGTGACGGAGCTGACGCGGCTGGCGGTGCGGCATTCGCTGGCGGATTTGCGGTGGCTGTTGCGGAGCCAACCGGAGTTCCGGATGAATGTGAATGTGGCGGCGGCGGATTTGGCGAATGCGAATTTTATCCCGATGCTGGAGAGCGAACTGGAAGAGGCCGATGTGCCGGCGCACAGCCTGACGGTGGAGATTACCGAACACAGCACGGCGGACAACCACGTGGTGCTGGAGACGATACTGCGGCTGCGGCAGATGGGCGTGCGGATTGACATTGATGATTTCGGGACGGGGTATTCGAGTTTGTCGTACCTGCATGATTTGCAGGTGGACTGCATCAAGATAGACCGCATCTTTACGCATGCGATTGGAACGCACGCGGTGACCGAGACGATACTGCCGCAGATACTGGCGATGGCGAAGGCTCTGGGGCTGGACGTGGTGGTGGAAGGCATTGAGACCGAGGAGCAGGCGGAGTTCTTTGTGGATTACCAGCAGCCGATTTATGCGCAGGGATGGTTGTTTGGGTATCCGGCACCGGTGGAGGATTTTGCGCAGTATATGGAAATGGATTCGATGCGGGAACATGCCGGCGTGGCGATTTAGTGGCAGGGTACAGAAAAGAAGAAGCAGATTCCTTCGCTTCGCTGCGGAATGACAAATCAAAAATCAAATGCAGATATTCTTTCGCTTCGCGCTAAAGCAGATTCCTTCGCTTCGCTGCGGAATGACAATTCAGAAAATCAAATACAGAGATTCTTTCGCTTTGCTCAAGATGACAACGTAGAGGCAACGGTTCGCGTTGTGCGCGATTCTCACCCATTGCAAAAGAGGCGATGGATGGGGCGCCCCTGTTTCATTTCTTGCGTGGATTAGTTTTGTAGGGGGATGTGGAGGACGGTTACGGATTCGTGGGGCAGGGTGAGGGAAAGCGGGCCGGATGTGGGTGCGGGCAGGGTGCGCTGGGCGGGGACGATGTGGAGCGGCTCGACTTCGTCGTTGAGTTCGTAGCGGCTGGCGGCGGCGATTTGCTGCACGGTGATGGGGCCGGTGGGTTGCAGAGGGCCGAGATCAAAATTTACCGCGACATCGGAATTCAATGCGCGGTTGACGCAGAGCAGGGTGAGAGTGTGGGCGTCTGAACTGCGCGTGGCGACCACATCTATATAAGGTATGTTGCGCATGGGGCCGAGGTAGGGGACGCCGCCGGCGACATTGTAGGTGCCGGTGTTGGAGGTGACGGGGAGCAGCGTGTCTCCGGCGACGGCGGAGTAGAGCTGGAAGACGTAGTAGGAGGGGACGGCGTAGATTTGTTCGCGGCGTTTCCAGATGCCGGCGAATTCCATGAGGCCGGTCATGTCGGTGAGGGTGATGGAGTCCGGGCGGCGGAGGATGGAGTTGAAAAATCCTGCGGCGAGGACGGCACCGCCTTCGTTCATCCAGCTGGGACTTTCATTGGTGAAGTTGCGTTCGCCGGAACCTTTGCTGTTGAAGAGCCACTCGGTGACGGCGATGTGGATGTTGCCGCGGTGGTCGGGGTAGGAATCGATTTGTTGCTGCACTTTGTCGAGATATTCGGCGACGGTGAAGGGCATGGCGTAGGCGGCAGCGGCGGTGAAGTCCGGCGTGGCGGCGGGGAGCGCGGGGCGGTTGGTGCCGATGACGAAATGCTGCGAGAGATAGGAAAAAGATTTCGGCGGAAGATTTAAAAGCTGGGCGTTCCACTTGCCGTCGGTGACGGGGCCGATGCCGGTGGCGATGAGTTCGGCGTTGGGGTCGACGGCGCGAACGGCCTGGCTGAAGGCGAGAGTGCGCGCGGCGATTTGGTCGGTGGTGGCGTAGCCGACCTGCCAGGCGCCGTATATTTCATTGCCGAGTTCATAGATGACGCGGCCGCGATGATGGGCGTGAATGTAACGGACCCAGTCTGCGGCTTCTGCCGGCGTGCCGCTGCCGAGGTTGAGGGCGAATTGCGGGACGGCGTGGAGCAGATCGCAGAGCTGAAGAAATTCATCGGTGCCGAGCTGGTTGTATTCGGGAATGCCCCAGCCGATGTTTTCCATGACGGGGCGTTTGTCTGCGGGGCCGATACCGTCGCGCCAGTGATAGAAGGACGTGAAGTTGCCGCCGAAGCGGAGTTGGGTGCTGTGCATGGCGCGGGCCATGGCGATGGCGTCTGGGTCGAAGATGCCGATGGCGTCGGCGGGCGTTAGCGAGAGCTCATCTATATCTACATGGTTGTCGGAGTCGACGGCGAGGCCGAAGTCGAAGGCCTGCAGTCGGCGGACATCCTGCGCGCGCAGTGTGAGGGTGGTGGAATATTTTTTCCAGGCGGCGTCGGGCGCGTCGATGTGTGATTGCGCGAGGACGGTGCCGGAATCGTGGTCGCGAATGAGAACGGTGAGGCCGGTGGCCCCGCTGAGATGTTTGGCGTAGAGCGAGACGCGATAGGTGAGTTCGCGCTGCACGGGGAGATAGATTTTTTGTGCGATGCCGACCTGCGGTGCGGGCGTGCCGAGAATTTCAAGAGACTGCCAACTGTTGGCGGCGTCGCCGACGTGAAGTTCGTAACGATTGCCGGCGGAGGGATTGAGCGGGAACCAGGGGAGCGGGATGCCGGTGTCATTGGTGGAGGTGATGAGCTCGGGCTGCTCGCGAAAGAGAGTTTCGAGATTGGTGTGGTTCCAGAGGCCGGACTCGAGGCTGCCGTTGACGAGGATTTCTGCGAGGATGCCGTTGTTGATGGAGTTGCCGATGGGTTCGAGGAAGGTGCCGAAGACTTCAGGCGGGATGCGCTGGGTTCCGGTGGCGGCGACATGCACGGTGACGGTGGCGGGCATGGGCGCGGCGGGAGTGATTTGCGCGTGGAGCGGTAGGGCGAGCGTTAGCAGAAATGCAAAAGCGAAAGTCTGAACGATGCGGGCTGGCATAACGAGAATTCTACGGCGGCTGATGAATTATTGCGATGGCAGGAGATGTTGTGCGGCGGGGAGGCCGCCGGCGCGGAGGATGCCGGGGACGTTGAAGTGGGCGAGGTAGTTTGTGTCTGTGGTGAGCGAGGGCATGTCTGCGATGTGGAGCGAGACGGGCGCGGTGGAAACGGCGACGGCAAAGGTGGACCAGAGTGCGGCGTCTCCGCGGGCGTAGAGGTCAGGATGCGGAGCGATGGCGGAGGCGTAGACGATGGCGGTGACGATGTCCTGCACGCGGGCGGCATCGTCGGAAACGTTGTAGGCGAGGTAGAGCGGGCTGGCGGGACTGTTGGCGTCCATGAGATTGGCGGAATCTTCTGTGGTGGAAGATGTGCCGCGATGGATGGGCGCGGCGGTGTCTGCACCGGTGGCGAAGGCGTTGACGATGAGGATGGGGCGATGCTGGCGATGGAGTTGGCGGACGATGTCGCTGGTGAGCGCGGCGGTGGTGCCGAGCGGGTCGACAACGATGGCGACGGGGCCGGAACCTTCAATGAAGACGGCGGGGACGCGGTCGCCAAAGCCGGGACGCGAGAGGGTGAGTGCCTGACCGTGCGGCGTGGTGAGCGAGGAGAAAGCCTCATGCGAGAGCGAGTGCGGCGAAAGATGATGCGATCCGGGAGCGACGAGAGTGGTTGACTCCACGTGCGCGGGAATTTGCACGGAGAGAGTTTGGCGAAGGAGCAGGCGGAGGTCTGCATCCGGCAGGGTGGTGGGATGGGTGAGTTGCTGCCACTGACGATAGATGCCGTCGGGCGAGAGCGCATCTGCGGGAAGAGTGTGGTTGGAGAGAGCGAGCATGTCCTGCAGCATGGGCGCGGTGATGTCGTGTTCTTTTAATTCTGCGGGCGGAGTGAGGCCGGGATTGACTTCAGAAAAAAATCTGTAGACGGCTTCGCGTTCGGCTTGATTGAAGTTGTGCGGTGCGTCGGATTGAAAGACGCCGATGTTTTGCGGCTGGCCGAAGAGCGTATAGAGCTTGCGGATGGCGGGGAATTCTTCGCTGGGAACATTGCGGGTCCAGTCGCCGGTGGCGGAGAGGAGCAGCATGGGCTTGGGCGCGAAGATGGCGGCGAATTCAACGTTGCTGGTGTGGATGCGGAGGCCGGGCGCGTTTTCGCAGAGGTCGCCACCCTGCATGATGGCGGAGACCATGTTGGCGGGGGCGGCGAAGGCGAGTCGGTCGTCGACGGCGGCGAGAAGAATGGTTTGCGTGCCGCCGCCGGAGGCCCCGGTGATGCCGATGTGTGCGGGGTCTACGTCAGGGAGAGAAGCGAGAAAGTCGAGCGCGCGAATGGAGTCCCAGAGCTGAATGCCGAGCGGGCCGAAGGACCAGAGTTGCTGCGTGGGCGAACCGAAGCGATGCGGGAGTTGCAGCGTGTCGTTGTAGCCGACCATGTCGTAGGCGAAGACGACGTATCCCTGACGCGCGAGAGAAATGCCGAGGGATGGGCCGGAGAAGATGGTGGTGTTCTCAAGACGGCCGTAAGGCCAGTGGCCATGCGGAGTGAGGACGGCGGGATGCCTGGCGTTGCCGTTTGTTGGGCGATAGAGATTGCCGCCGAGATAGAAGCCTGGGAAAGTTTCAATGAGAACTTTTTCGACGGTGTAACCCTTGCCGGAAATTTTGCCGAAGACCTGCGGGTTGAGCGGCGAGCGCACGGGCATGGGGCTGAGTCCGGCAGCGACGAGGATTTGATTGCGGAGGAAGGCACGACGCTGTTGCCAGACTGCGATGGAATTAAATTGCGGCAGCGGAACGGGCGAGTTGGTGGAGAGGATGGTGTTGCGCGCGTCTTGCGGAGTGGCCGGTGTGGCGGGAGTTTGCGCGGGGAGTGTGATGGCGATGGTGAGAAACGCGGCGAGGTGAAGAAGACGCATGGAGGAATTGTAGCGGGTGTGATGTAGAGACAACCACCGATTTCACCGATGCACGCCGATAAGAGCGTATTGAGACAAAAACTGAAAAAGAGGTGAAGGCTGGGTTGTGTGGTGTTAACGCAACTTTTGGGCGAGGGCTTTGCCGAGGAGGGTACTCATGAAGCGGGGCGAGGGGAGGATTCCGACGCGGGGCAGGTCGAGACGGTCGGCATCCCAGCAGGCGCCGATGGTGGGGTCTTCGCTGAGTTCGCCGTAGGTATGACGCTCGCAGGCGTAGGTGAGACGATCAAAGTTTTCATCGGAGAGATGAAAAAAATTGCCACGAAGTGTGGCGGCATAGAGTGCGGCGCGATGGCCGTGCTGGAGGTCGGAGCCGTCGTCTTCGCGTTTTGAGTCGTGGAGCAGGGCGAAGAGGCGAACTACATCGACGTCAGCACCGTTGTCGTCGGCGATGGTTAGAGCATTTTTCTCAACGCGCTGCCAGTGGGCGGGGCCGTGGATGGATTTCGGATCACATTGAAAGGCGCCGATCACATGTTTGCGGAGAGCGTTGAAGTCGATGATGAATTTATCGGTCATGAGAGTTGGAAAGTTGCGAGATTTTATGCGGGAGTGGGTCGGGCGGCGGGACGCGCGGGCGGTGGGCAACAGTCTGCGGGGCAGATGTTAGCGCGTGGGCCGAGGACGCCGAGGGCGGGGCGCGGTGCATTGTCGTCGAGGCGCTCGGAAATTAATTCACGAATCATGGTGATGAAACGGGGATGAGTGCCGACGGTTTTGGAACGCACCATGTTGAGGCCGAGTTCGGCGCAGAGTTCTTTGGCTTGTGTGTCGAGATCGAAGAGGACTTCCATGTGGTCTGAAACGAAACCGATGGGAGCGATGATGACATCTGTGCTGCCACCGGATTGTTTGACTTCATGGAGAGCGTCGAGAATGTCCGGGCCGAGCCAGGGCTGCGAGGGCGAGCCGCTTCTGCTCTGGTATACGAGGCGCCAGTTGGAGTGGTTGAAATGTTTGGTGACCAGAGTGCAGACTTCGTGGAGTTGTTTTTCGTAGTCGCAGGTTTGCGCCATGGAGTTGGGGATGCTGTGGCCGGTGAAAATGAGATGCGTGGCGGCACGCTGCGGCTGCGGGATGGCGGCGAAGGCGGCTTCAATCTGCGAGATGAGGGCTTCGACGAACCCGGGATGATTATAGTAGGCGCGAATTTTATCGATGACGGGCGCGCCTTCACCGACTTGCTGTTGCGCGAGAGCGATGTCTTCGCGGTATTGGCGGCAGCCGGAGTAGGAACTGAAGGCAGAGGTGACAAAGGCGAGTGCGCGCTGAACGCCGTCGGCTTTCATCTGGCGGAGAGTGTCGGCGAAGAACGGGTCCCAGTTGCGGTTGCCCCAGTAGATGGGAAGCGCGGGGCCGTGCTGCGCGAGTTCGGTCTGCAGAGCGGCGATGAGCTGGCGGTTCTGATCGTTGATGGGACTTTTGCCGCCGAAGTGGTAGTAGTGCTCGGCGACTTCCAGCATGCGTTCGTGGGGGATGTGTTTGCCACGGAGAACGATTTCGAGAAAAGGCATGACGTCTTCAGGAGACTCCGGGCCGCCGAAGGACGCGATAAGGATGGCATCGTATTTCATGTGGGCTCCAACTGTGGATGATTTTATTGTAGCGGGTCGTGAAAGACGACCACCGATTACACCGATGCTCGCGGATCTACACCGATTAAAAGCTAAGAGGGATTAAGGCAGAAGGATGGGCGACGGCAGATCCTTTCGCTGCGGTGCGGAATATCGAATCAAAAAAAACAATGCGCTGATTTGCGGTGGCGGTTATTTTGATTCGGTGGCGAAGGCGGATTGGGCGGCATCCATGGCGGCGGGGATGTTGGCGTGCGACATAAAGAGCAGGCGGTAGCGGAAGGTGACGGATTTTCCCTTATCGAGGGTGAAGTTCATGGGCGGGGCGTGGGGCGCGAAGCCGGTGACTCCGAGAGGATTGACGGCGAAGAGACCGTAGCCGCGGGCGTGCCAGTAGGTGGGATAGCCGGGGTTGCCCGGGTGGTCGAGTATGGCGATGGTTTCCGGCTTGCCCTTGGAGATGCCGGAGAGATAGCACCAGGTGCCGCGAGTTCCCCAGGCGGCGTCGCCGATTTTGCCAGCGCTGGTTTGGTAGACGCCGGTGGCGAGAGCGGAGGCGACTCCGGCGACTTTGGTTTGGTTGCCGTTGGCATCGGTATAGACGCCGGATTTTTCTGTTGGCGATTCTAAAAATTGCGCGACGCGAAGGCCGAGCAAGCCGTCTTTATCGTCAGTGAAGACGACGTGGGTGAGTGCGGTGAGTGTGATGACGAGATCGAGTTGGCGATCGCCATTATTGAGGCGGGTGATGATGTAGTCGGTGGTTTGGTTGAGAAGATCGTCGCCGGGAACGGTGGTCCATGTAGCGGTGGTGCGGAGCTCGCCGCGGGTGCGGCCGTTGCGGGCGAGGAGAACGCTTTTATGATGGATGGAGCCCATCTTGGCGCGGCGGTCGGCGGGGATGGCGTCGGAGTTGTTCCAGAAATCAAAACCGTTGACGTTGGAATAGTTGAACCAGAGGCCGATGTGGTGCGGGTGGTCGGGGCGTTCGCCGGGGAGCGGCGGGTTCGAGCGAGTGAGCGTGGTTCCGTCGGGCGCGATGAGCGGGTAGAGCACGGGCTTGCGGAGGGAATCATTCCACAGATAGCTGGTGAAGGGTGCGCCGTCGATGGTGATGTCTACGCGCTGGTTGGCCGGGTCTTGATGGAGGATGACCTGGGCGTGGGCTGCAGATGTAAAAAGCATGGCGGCGATGAGGATGAATTTTTTCTGCATGGATTAACTTTCGTAGGGTTTGCCGGCGACGATGACTTGCTGGGTCTTGTCATCGAAGGTGACGCGCTGGCCGGTTTGGATGGCGGCGACGTTCATGCAGAGGGCGATGGAGTGGGAGTAGCCGGCGTCGATGGATGCGTTGGGAGTTTTGCGGGAGCGGACGCACTCCATCCAGTTGCGCATGTTGGCGGCGGTTTGCGGGTCGGCCTTGAGGACGGCATCGGTGGCAATTTTTTCCCCGGTGCCGAGAGTGACGGGCGCGAGTTGGATGGGTTGCATGTGCGCGTCGGCGGCGTCGCGCGGGGCGAGACCCCCTTCAGGCGTGACCATTTGCTTATCCATATCAAGCGAGCCGCCGGTGGAGTGGTAAATCTCTTTGACGCCGCCGGCGGAGTTGGTCTGGCGCGAGGTGTAGAGGACCTGAAAACCTTTGGCGGGATTGTCGAGCGGGCCGTAGTCGAAGACGGCAGTCATCGTATCCCAATTGGTGCGGCCGTCGTGCCAGGCGTAGATGCCACCGTTGGCGACGACAGAGCGTGGATGCGGCAGGCCGGTGAACCAGTGCACGGTGTCAATCTGGTGGACGAGCCACTGGTCTGGAATGCCGGAAGAGAATGGCCAGAAGAGACGGAACTCCAAATATTTGCGCGCGTTGAAAGGCTGCGGCGGAAGATGCATGAGGTAACGCTTCCAGTCGGTGTCTGCCTCTTTGAGTTGGGGGACAACATCGTAACGGCGCCAGCGCGCGGGCTGATTGACGTTCCAGGTCATTTCAACCATGACGATGTCGCCGAATTTTCCTGACTTAATATATTCTGCCGCGTGCATGTAGCTGGGTGTGGAGCGACGCTGAGTGCCGACGGCGATGATGCGGTCCGACGCTTTGACGGCGGAGTGAAAAGCGCGGGCGTCGCGCATGGAGTGGGCGGTGGGTTTTTCAACGTAGGCATCGCGACCGGCGTGGACGGCTTCAACACCGTGGGTGGCGTGCTGGAAATCTGCGGTGGCGATGAGGACGGCGTCGACATCTTTGCGGGCGTAGAGTTCGTCGTTGTTGCGGACGGGGTCGACGGGCGTGCCGGAGTATTTGCTGATGTAGGCGGAACCTTCTTCGCGGCGGCGGGACCAGATGTCTGAGACGGCGGTGATTTGGAAATTCATCGCGGCGGAGTTGGTGAGGAAGGCGGGAATGAGGCCGGACTTCATGCGATCTCCGCAGCCGATGATGCCGACGCGGACGCGGTCATTGGCGCCGAGGATGGCGGCGTAGCTGCGGGTGGTGAGGGTGGTGGCCGAGGCGAGAGCGGCGGACTTGAGGAAGCTGCGGCGGGTGGAATCTGACGGCGGGGTCATGGAGTGCCTCCGGTGGTCTGACCAGTTTAGACATAAAGGCAGGGATTAGGGAATAGGGGATTGCAAAAGGAGTAGGGCGCAGTAATCAGGGAACAGAAAGGCAAACGCGTTTGCGTGAGGCTCGAATTTTCAACACATCCAAAGGTGGATAGAGATGTGAGCGCGGTCACATGCAGGTGAGGAGGGGTGGAGTTATAGTGGCGCAAATTTGTTTGATTTGTGTGGTTGACTCTAGCCTGCAAGGAGATCGGGGATGGAATTTTATCTGAAGGCGCTTGGTAAATATGCTGAGTTTGAAGGGCGCGCGGAGCGGCAAGAATACTGGATGTTCACGTTAATCCATTTGTTGATTGGGGGCGCATGTCTGCTGCCGATTCTTTACATAGCAGCGAAGTATCAAGAACTGCTGTTTTCGCGCGGGGTGTTGGCTGCGGCGTTTGTGCTGGTGATTATGTATGTGCTGTATCTGGCTGCGACGCTGGTGCCGAGCATTGCGGTAACCGTACGGCGATTGCATGACAGCGGCAAGTCGGGATGGTTGCTGCTGCCGTTCTACGTGCCGGTGGTCAACCTTGCGTGGACGCTGGTATTGCTGGTGTTGTTGAGTCTGGACGGTACGCCCGGGGCGAACCAGTTTGGCGAGAATCCCAGAGGTGCTGGGGCGTAAAGGAAAAGTGAGATTCAAATCGAAAGCAGGGGCTATGGCCTCTGCTTTTTCTTTTGCGTGGATGCGGGTTAGAGGGTGGAGCGTTTGTTTTGATACATGAGTGCGTCGGCTTCACGGAGAAGATCGTCGACGGATTGGTGGCGGGTGGAATCGAATTCGATGAGGCCGGCGTTGAAGTTAACTTCGATGCCGTCATTGTCGCTGGCGGCGTGGGTTTCCAGCCAGGTGTGGAGGCGGGGGAGAATATCTGCGGCGGCTGCGGCGGGTGTATCGGTAAGCAGGACGACAAATTCATCGCCGGAGAGGCGGCCGATGATGTCGGTTTCGCGAAAGATGGTGACGAGGGCGCGGGCGAAGAATTGCAGGGAACGATCTCCGGCGGCGTGGCCCCGAGTGTCATTAATTTGTTTGAAGCGTTTGAGGTCGAAAAAGAGAAGAGTGGCGGGGCGATTACGGCGGCGGCAGATGGCGAGCGTGTGGCGGGAGAGCGTTTCGAATCCGCGACGGTTGGAGAGCGAGGTGAGGTGGTCAGTGGTGGCGAGTTGGACGGAGGTGAGTTCCTGCTCGACCATGTCGGCGAGGTCGCGAAGCATGATGCGTTCGTCGTCGGTGATGGTGCGGGGTTTTTCATCGATGATGCAGAGAGTGCCGAGATTGTTGCCGTCGACGGTGAGCGGGGCGCCGGCGTAGAAGCGGATGTTGGGTGCGCCGGTGACGAGGGGATTGTCAAAGAAGCGTTCGTCACGGGAGGCGTCGGAGACGAGCATGATTTCATCGGAGAGGATGGCGTGGCCGCAGAAGGAAATGTCGCGGGGCGTTTCATTGTCAGCGATGCCGATGCGTGACTTGAACCACTGACGGTCGGAGTCAATGAGTGTGACGGTGGCGATGGAGGCGCCGAAGAGACGCTGCGCCATGCGGGTGAGTCGGTCGAAACGTTCTTCGGGCTGCGTGTCGAGGATGTTGAGGAGGCGGAGACGGGCGAGTCTTGCTGCTTCGTCAGTCGGGATGGGGGCAGTCTGCATAGACAGAGTACAGGCGTGCACGTGAATGAATCCTAAACCAAACAGAGGAGGATGCAATAGGGCAAATGTCGGGTGGGGCTAATGAATATAGATGGTGTGGCCGGCGAGTAGAGCAGTGAAACCATTCCATGCAATTTGCACGCCGATACAGATGACAACAAACGAGATGACTCGCATGATGCCGTGGGCAGTGGAGGAGGAGATATGCGAGGTGATGCCGGGGGCGTAGGCGTAGAAGAGATAGACGACGACGCACATCAACAACATGCCGATGATGAGGCCGAGTTGGCCGAGAAGAATTTCCGGCAGGGTGCCCTTGGTGGCGTGGGCGCTGAGGGTGAGGGTGACGACGAGAGTGCCGGGGCCGGCGGTGATGGGAAAGGTGAGCGGGTAAAAGATTTTGCGTTCGAGGTGTTCAGGATCTGGCGGGGATAGAGGTGCGGATGCGTCGGCATCTTTCTGGTTGAGAAGACGCCAGCCCATGGCGGCCACG
>Ga0164297_10001307_pt1 | contig 26820 bp, 16 predicted proteins | sample GEODES058metaG_FD_113539 | JGI IMG/M metagenome (GOLD analysis project Ga0164297, IMG submission 113539) | Dystrophic lake water microbial communities from Trout Bog Lake, Wisconsin, USA - GEODES058 metaG | ecosystem: Environmental > Aquatic > Freshwater > Lake | place: USA: Trout Bog Lake... | reverse complement strand
GTGCTCGCCCCACTACCGACCGACGATGCGGCACCGCCACCGAGCCCGATCAGCATCGCAGGACCGCCCAGGACGACGAGCTTCGCGCCCGGCATTACCTCGCCCTTCTCGATCTGGGTGCGCCGGATATTCCCCAGTCCGCCCGCCAGCATGATGGGCTTGTGATAACCCCGCGTGACGCCCGGCGGATCACCGGCTACCCGCTGCTCGTAGGTCCGGAAGTAACCGAGAATCCCGGGCCGCCCGAACTCGTTGTTGAATGCCGCAGCACCCAGCGGACCCTCAATCATGATGTCGAGCGGCGAGGCGATGCGATCCGATTTGGCCTCAGGCGCTTCCCAGGGCTGCAGGAACCCCGGGATTCGCAGATTCGAGGTAGTGAATCCGGTCAGCCCCGCCTTGGGCTTCGACCCGCGCCCCGTGGCGCCCTCATCACGGATTTCGCCGCCGGAGCCGGTCGATGCGCCCGGAAATGGGGAAATGGCGGTCGGATGGTTGTGGGTCTCGACTTTCATCAGAATGTCGATCGGCTCCGACACAAAACCATAGCGATTCGTGCGCGGATCGGCGAACAGCCTGTCCGCGCTCGTCCCCTCGATGACAGAGGCATTGTCGCGATACGCCGACAGCACGCCGGCCGGACTCTTCGCATGCGTGTTTCGGATCATTCCGAACAGCGATTTCGGCATCGCCACGCCGTCGACGACCCAACTGGCGTTGAAGATCTTGTGGCGACAATGCTCAGAATTCGCCTGTGCGAACATCATCAACTCGACATCCGTCGGATCACGACCGAGATCCCCGAAGGCGTTCGCCAGGTACTCGATCTCATCCGGGGAAAGCGCGAGGCCGAGCGCCACGTTCGCGGCCTCGAGCGCTGCTCGCCCACCGTCGAGGAGCGGCACGCGCGCGAGGGGTCGTGGCGCCTCCGCTGCAAACAGCACGCCTGCCTCCTCGAGGGAAGCCACGACCGCCTCCGTCATCCGGTCATGCAGCGGTCCCGATAAAGCATCGAGCGCGCCAGGATCGAGCGGCTCGGCCGCACGCACGTAGAATGCGCAACCGCGCTCGATGCGTCGAACCGCTGACAGCCCGCAGTTGTGGGCGATGTCGGTGGCTTTGCTGGACCACGGACTGATCGTCCCGGGACGCGGCACGACGAAACGCAACTGCCCCACCGGACCGCTTGCCGGTGCCGGACCCAGCAGCCGCGCCAGCGTCGCATTTTCTTGAGCCGTCAGCGGACGGACGAGGTCAACCACATGATGAAAGCGCGCCTCGAGCCCGATGACACGCTCATCGAGGGCTTGGAGGGCAGCGAGGATCTTGTCGACACGAAACTTCGACAGGGCCGTGGCCCCGGGCAACAACAACATCGGTGACTCGCCGCTAGGAGCCTTTCGGCAGTCTCGGCATTTTACCGCATCGAGCACTCAACGCGGGATACGCGCGACGACATCGCGACTCGGTTATTTCAATCGGCCACCGGCATCCGATCCGCCGGGAACCATCGGGACCGGGAATGGCGTGACGTTACCACCCTCATAGGCGCTGATTTTGGCAACGCCGCTCTTTTTGACCTCGTCGATACGTAGCACCGCATGCATCGGTAGCCAGGTGCGCTTGATGCCCTCGAATTCGGATTTGACACGCTCCTCGCCCGGATCGACCACCACCGATGATCGTTCGCCAAAGACGAAGTCCTCGACCTCGATGAACCCGAAGAAACCGCCGTGCGACACCTTCTTGGCGTACACCTCCCAGAGCTTGCCTTCGCGCACGAACTGGACCTTGTAGATATGAGTTGCTGCCATACGGGTACCATTTAATCCAATCGGTCGTTACTAAATACAGGCGTCGTCGGCGAAGGGCGCCGCGCCAGACCCTGGCGCCCAACACCCGACCGACCCTTCACCTTACGCGCTTGATGTATCGACGCGAACCCTGAATCTCAAGAGCCCACTCCGCACGCTCGATGGCACCTGGGCGCCGACCCGACCAGCCCATTCGCCCCACGGACGACCCCGAAGCGCGATCCGCCGAACGGTCCGCCGCGCGTTTTACCGGTCTGACCGGGACCACAGACACCAGAAACGACCCGAGGCGCCACTCGGAAGACACGCGCCCTAGCGTCTCGAATCTCATTTTTACATAAACTGTCGTTAAATTTTAAAGAACAGCACTTAAAAATGTGTTTTTTGGGTGTTTATGGATGTATTTTTGGATGTCATGGATGTAATCAACCAAAATCCTCCTGAAATCACCCCGCAGATTCTCGATCTCGTCGCTCAGATCGACGAATTCAAAGGACGATGGGAGACGCTCGGCAACTTGCCGACCGAACGACTCGACCGGTTGTCGGCCATCTCCGCCCGGGACGCGATTGCCGCCACACACCGACTGGAAGGCGCCGAACTCACCGAAGCCACCGTCGCCCGCCTGATGGCGCGGCAAAGCCTCAAAAGTTTCGCCAATCGCACCGAACAATTGGCGGCCGGCTACGCGGAAACGCTTGCACGCATCACCCGCCAGGCGATGTCACTCGAATGTTCCGGCTACCACCTGAAAGAGTTGCATCGCCAACTCCACGCCTACGGTGACAAGGACAGTTGGCATCGTGGCAAGTACAAAACCTCGGTGACCTCCCAAGGCGCGATGGAGCAAGAGGGGCACGCTCGAGGCTTCATCTTCGATGTCGCCAGCGCCTTCGAAACGCCGCGACTGATGACGCAGCTTTTCAGCTGGTACCAAACAACCAGGGAGAATCGATCGTTACACCCCCTTCTAGCCATCGCGATGTTCGTTGCGATGTTCCTTCGCATTGCTCCCTTTCAGGATGGCAATGCCCGCATGAGTCGCCTGATCATCACGCTGCTGTTACTGAAAGCAGGCTATTCGCACGCACGCTACAGCCCGATCGAATCCGCGTTTGAAGCGGACGTCGAGGAGTATTTCCAGAGCCGGTTGATCACCAGTCGGTCGCTGGGAACCCAGCGACCCCACTGGACACCATGGCTCGCGTTCTTCCTGACGGCCGTACGGTCCCAGTGCGTCCATCTGGCGCACAAGCTCGAACGCGAGCGTCAGGTCGCGGCGCGCATGCCCTCCTTGTCACTCGCGATCTTGGAACACGCGAGACACCACGGCCGACTCACGATGGCCGGCGCGATACTGATCACAGGCGCAAGCCGCCACACCTTGAAGCCGCACTTTAGGCAACTGGTCGATGCCGGCCATCTGACACGTCACGGGGGCGGCAGATCCGTGTGGTACGGACTGTACTGATTCGTGACCACTCCACAGATCGATACTTTTTCACTTGCCGCGGCCACGGCCATCACCGATCCTTGTTGTGTTTCCAACCACCCTCCACCGCAAACGACCCATCCTGATGACCCCCGTACGAACTATCGCGATCATCGGTGCGGGCTTTTCGGGAACGGCCACGGCAGTACATCTGCTGAACGCTCACCACGAGCGACCACTGCACGTGGTGCTGATCGAGCGGGGCGCTGAGTTCGGGCGCGGCGTCGCCTATGCCATCCGCCGCTTCCCCTACCTGCTGAACGTACCGGCCGCGCGGATGTCGGCCTCAAGCGATGCCCCCGACGATTACCTGCGATTCGCGCGGCTGAGCCAACCTGGCGTCGACGGCGAAGCCTTCCTCAACCGCCAAAGCTACGGCGACTATCTGGCGGCCTTGCTCGAACGCACGGCGAGGAGTCTTCCTGCGCACGTCCGACTCACCCAACAGCACGGGGACATCACCGATCTCGCGACCGGCGCGCCGGCGGCCCCCGTCAAGATCTCTTTCGCCGACGGTACCCACCTGCTCGCCGATCAAGCGGTGATTGCCACCGGGGGAGGACTGCCGCGCCTGCCCGTCGAGATCCGGTCGGAGGTCACCGCGCCCCTGTTGCGGCCACATCCATGGGCGCCGGGTCGGACGCTGACAGCAAACGATACCCTGCTGATCTTGGGCACGGGGCTCACCATGGCGGATGTGACGCTGGAAGTCATCGACCGCCACCCGAAAGCGCACATCCACGCCATTTCCAGACACGGCCTGATGCCGTATGGGCAAACGGCCTTCGCTCCGCAGTCCTACCGAACGGACGCAACGACGCTACGATCGGCTACCGGATCGGTCCGCAAGCTGATGTCGGCCACCCGTGCCCTGGCCGCCGAGGCCATCCGACAGCAGGCCGATTGGCGGGAGGTGGTGACCGCGCTCAGGCACGAACTGCCCGGCGTTTGGCAGACGTTGACGGCACACGAGCGGCGCCGCTTCCTGCGACATGCGCGCCCCTTCTGGGAGGTCCATCGACACCGGCTACCGACGAGCGTGGCGGATCGACTCGGTGCGCTCGTCAGGGCTGGGCAACTGACGATTCACGCCGGACGGGTCAGCCGCTTGATAACCTCAAACGATCAGGTCATCGCGCACTTCAGGCCGCGCGGTCGATCGGCGGAAAGCCAACTCACGGCCCGCGAAGTCGTGAACTGCACGGGGCCGGACTACGACATCAGCACGTCCAGTGAAGGGCTGTGGCGCTCGTTGCTGAACCGTGGCCTCGTGACGCAGGATGCGCTCAAGCTTGGGATCGAGACGAGCACGACAGGCGCCTTAGTGACTCGCGATGGATCGGTGTCGACCCAACTGTTCTACGTGGGCCCGATGCTTCGCGCCCGATACTGGGAGGCGACCGCCGTCGGCGAACTTCGCGAGCATGCGGAGCGACTGGCGCTCACCCTGTCGAGGATGGCCTAGGCCGGAGGCCGCCGGCGAGAAGGTTGCGCAAAACGCAGCTTTTCGGCGCGTCCATGGAGGCAATTCAGCGCCCAAAGCAAAACCGCAAGGTCTCCTGCTGCCAGCGCCACCAGGTGCGCGCTGACGCAAAACAGTCTATCGTTGACATATAAAGGTCCGGGTCGGGGGTCATTTTCAAGATCCAGGACACCACAAAGCACGCCCGAACAGGGCTGCGAAAACCCCCGATCCGTTTCGCGACAACACGCCGCCAAGAGTGCAAAGGGCGCAGGCCCCAGCGATCCGACGCGGTTCATGACGTTATCTTTTTGGGGGGTTCGATGAAGCAGTGGACACGACTTACAGCAGCGACGATCGTCGCACTGGTATCGCTCGCGCTCGCCGCGTGCAGCGGTGGTAGCAACACCGGCACCGCCACCGTGGCGACGAGCAACAGCCATGGCACATTGATCGACACGCCACCTCTCAGGATCGCATCCCTCAATGCCGCGGACTTCGCCGCCGAACTCGGAGCCAGCGCCGCCGGCACCCAACTGCTTCAGGCGAGCGGCGCCCCCGTCTGCGGTGTCGACTTCTACTATTTGCAGTACTGGACGCTCGATGGCGGCCAGCAACCGGCGCCAACGACCGCATCCGGCGCCCTGATGGTGCCGACTGGCGGCGCAGGGTGCACCGGACCCCGGCCGATCGTGCTCTATGCGCACGGCACCACCACGGATAAAAGCTACAACATCGCGAATATCGCCGACCCGACCAATCCCGCGTACAGCGAGAGCGCGTTGATTGCGGCCATGTATGCAGCCCAGGGCTTCATTGTGGTTGCGCCAAACTATGCGGGTTACGACAGCTCCTCGCTGTCGTATCACCCGTACCTGAACGCGAACCAGCAGGCGGGCGAGATGATCGACGCCCTGACGGCCGCCAGAACCGCGCTCCCCAAGACCTTCGCCTCGGCAACCACCGATAGCGGCAAATTGCTGCTTACCGGCTATTCACAAGGTGGCTACGTGGCGCTCGCCACGATGCGCGCACTGGAAGCCGCGCATCAGTCGGTGACCGCGGCGGCACCTGGCTCCGGCCCCTACGCGCTAGAGGCTTTCGGTGACCTGATCTTCACAGGCGCCGTCGATCTCGGTTCGGTGGTGTTCGCACCGCTGCTGACGACCAGTTATCAGCACGCCTACGGCAATATCTACAGCGCCACGACCGATATCTACTCGGCCACCTATGCGAGCGGTATCGACACATTGCTGCCGAGCACCCAGTCGCTCAGCACGATCTTCACAAACAACCTGCTGCCGCAAACAGCGCTGTTCGACAGCACGACGCCGACGATCAACGATCTCGCCAACGCATCGGTGCCGGCACCTTATCAGGCGACGCTGGCGGCAGCGATGAGCGTTCCCACCAATCCGCTGTTCGCGAGCGGCTTTGGATCGCCGTATCTCATCAACAACGCGTATCGCATCAACTATGTCCTGGATGCGGCCAGCAACCCGGACAACGCGTTTACACCGTCGTGGGGTCTCGCTGCCACGCCGCCGTCAATCAATACCTTCCGTAAAGCGCTGTACCTCAACGACCTGCGTCAGGGGCCTTGGTTGCCAAGCGCCCCGCTGCTGATGTGCGGCGGCGTCAACGATCCCACCGTGTTTTTCGCCAACAGCATCATCATGGGGAATTACTTCGCGGCGACGGCTGCCGCGGACTCGATCAACCTACCGCCCAATCTGATCACTGTGCTCAGCGTGGATCCTGCAGGGTCGAACGCGCCACCGACCCTCTTGCAGCAAGCCTTCCTGGGCGAAGAGGCGGCGGTCTCCGCCGCTGCCGGCGGCGGCCCTGCCGGTCAGTTGGCGGTGATTGAGAGTTACCACGGCACGCTCGTGCCACCCCTGTGCGCAGTCGCCGCACGCGGATTCTTCCTTCAGGTTCTCGGAGGTGCCGGCTGATGAACATCAAGACTCTTGTCAAATTCGCTGCACCCGCCTTGTGCCTTCTGGGCTTGTCGGCCGCGCAGGCGGCCGACAGCACCGATAGCAACGGCATCTACGCCGGCGCCTATCTCGTGCAGTTTCACTCGACGGCCTCAGACCTCTCCGGGCCGTACACCATCCCCGGACTCAACGCCGGCCTCGACAATGTCACGACCGCCTACTTCGCCTACATACGTAGGCTCTCGGAACACGTTGATGTCGAGCTCGCCGCCGGTGATCCCCCAACGACAAAAACCATTGGTCAGGGGCCTGCGACAGTGGGGTCCGTTCCCTTCAACGGACAAACCCTGATCACCGCCAAATGGCTTTCACCCACCGCACTCCTGGAATACAAGTTCATGAGTGATTCGGATGCGTTACGGCCCTATGTTGGTGTCGGCATCAACCATACGGTGTTCTACGACCGTCAGGTGACCCTAGCGGGCCAACACGTGACCGGTGGACCCACCTCGCTATCACTAACGCCGTCTACCGGTCTTGCTGCCACGTTAGGCCTGAGCTACCGAGTCGACAGTCATTGGTACGCGCACGCCTCGTACTCCGTCTCCAACATCCATACGACGGCGTCCGCCGACACGGCCGGCCTGATCCGCAAAACCCACATCGACTTCGGACCGCGCGCTGTGGTCCTTGCGGTGGGTTACACGTTCTAAAACGCTGGCCTTTGGCCGGCCGACTCCTGCAAGCGGGAGTCGGCCGGCATTCAGGTCGGAGCTGCTCGCCTCAACCGAGCCAGTGCCGCCTCTGCCAGGTTCACGGCAGTAGGCCACAAACCCGCCCGCAACGGGTCAAGACGGCCAGAGTGAGATACCGGCGCGTGGCGTAGATACCGACCACGGCCGCCGAAAGACCCCACCGGTTTACCAGACCGCGTGCCGCGTGAGGATCGTCGGCGAAGTACCCGTTTCTCGGCACCGACTCCCCGGGGAGTGGCACCGGACCGGCGGAAATCATCGGGACTATACCCATAACGATCGATTCTGGCGTGTCGATAGCCGATGACCACGGATCTACGCACAATCAAAATACTCAGGGCTTTCCCGCTCCGTCAGTCGTCGGCACACTGGCGCGTCGGCGGCGAGGATTCGCCTGGAACCGCATTCGCTATCAATACCGAGGAGCAAGGATTGTGAAATTCGAGACCATTGCCGTTCATGGCGGCTACCAGCCAGATCCGACGACAAGGGCCGTCGCGGTACCGATCTACCAGACGGTTGCCTACGCGTTCGACAACACCCAGCACGGCGCCGACCTCTTCGATCTCAAGGTGGCGGGCAACATCTATACCCGCATCATGAACCCCACCCAGGATGTCCTTGAAAAACGTCTTGCGGAACTGGAAGGCGGTATCGCCGCGCTGGCGGTGGCGTCCGGCCAGGCAGCCATCACCTACGCGATCCAGACCATCGCCGAAGCCGGCGACAACATCGTCGCATCGGCCGCGCTCTACGGCGGTACCTACAACCTCTTCGCGCACACCTTGCCGCAGTTCGGCATCACGGTGCGTTTTGCCGACCATAGCGATCCAGAGTCGTTCGCAGCGTTGATCGATGACAGAACCAAAGCCGTGTATGTCGAGGCCATTGGCAATCCACTCGGCAACATCACCGACTTCGGTCGGATCGCCGAGCTTGCTCACGCCCGTGGCGTACCACTGATCGTCGATAACACCGTGCCGAGCCCGTACCTTCTGCGGCCGTTCGAACACGGTGCCGACATCGTTGTGCACTCCCTGACGAAGTATCTTGGCGGCCATGGGACCTCCATCGGCGGCGCGATCGTGGATTCCGGCAAATTCCCATGGGCGGAACACAAGAATCGGTTCCGCCGCCTGAATGAGCCCGACGTCTCGTATCACGGAGTGGTCTATACCGACGCACTAGGACCCGCCGCGTTCATCGGCAGGGCACGGGTAGTCCCCCTTCGCAACATGGGCGCAGCGATCAGTCCGTTCAATGCCTTCCTGATCCTGCAAGGCATCGAGACCCTAGCCCTACGCATGGATCGCATCTGCGACAACACGCTCGCGATCGCCGAATACCTAAAGCGACACGCCAAGGTGCGTTGGGTCAATTACGCAGGACTGGCCGATCACCCGAACCATGCGCTTGCCTCAAAGTACATGGGCGGACGCGCCTCGGGCATTCTGACCTTCGGGGTCACGGGCGGTCGTGAGGGTGGCGCCCGCTTCCAGGACGCGCTCAAGCTGTTCACCCGTCTCGTCAATATCGGCGATGCCAAGTCGCTCGCTTGCCATCCGGCATCGACAACACATCGCCAATTGACGCCGGAAGAACTCGCCAAGGCCGGCGTCACCGAAGATACCGTCCGCCTCTCGATCGGTATCGAACACGTCGACGATCTGAAGGCCGATCTGGATCAAGCACTCGCAGCAACCTGATTCGGGTCATCCAAACCGGTCGCTAGCGGTAGATCGACAAGACTTGGCGCCTTGGGTAGACACGGCCGGCGGTGCCGGCCGTTCTCCCACACCGAGCGGCGGACTGTCTGGCGGCGGCTCCCGCGCGCGCCCGAGAAGTGTTGGCCATGGCGATCCAGTGATCGCGAATGGATACTGCCGTTTTACCCCGAGCGGGTTCGGGCAAGCCGCTCCAGCCGCGCCCTCTAAGAGCGACGTATCGCCAGGCCGCAAACGAATGGGCTAGGTCTACCGTAAAAAGCACAAAGCCGGCGCGAGCCGGCTTCGTGTGTCTACTGTCTGGCGGAGAGGGTGGGATTCGAACCCACGGTGGGCGTAAGCCCACGCCTGATTTCGAGTCAGGTACATTCGACCACTCTGCCACCTCTCCGCGAATGCGTAACTTTACACATCTTGCGGACAAGATGCATCCGACAACGCCCAGTCAGCGGCTGAGAAAACACCCACGCGATTTACAAAACTGATCGCAAGTATATGAAATATATGACTCAATGAGCGGTTATTGCCGGCTCGCGTATCATCGCGTCAATGGCCGAACAGAATTCAACACGCCCACGCACAGCCGGCGCCGCCATTGTCCGATCCCTTGGTCGTTTAGGCATTTACCTCGCGCTCGCGGCGCTCACCGGCAGCTGTACGGCTCGGCCCGGGGTATTGGAGCAAATTCGCACCCTTGGCGTTCTCAAGGTGGCCACCCGCCTCGGCCCCGAGACGTACTACCACGGCATTCGCGGCCCGAAAGGCCCGGAATACGAACTCGTCTCTGAATTTGCAGCCACTTTGGCGGTGCCCATCGAGTTCGTACCCTTGGCGACGGAAGAGGCCGTGATCCACGAAGTCGCGATCGGACGTGCCCAACTGGGCGCTGCTGCACTGGGTGTACTTGACGGCAACCCCCCTTCGGTCACCTTTTCACGTCCCTATGCACAAACGTCGCTGCGCCTTGTCGAGCGTCGTGACAGTACACCGGCGGCGGACCTTTCAGCCCTCGCCGACGCTCAGATCGGGATTGTCTCAGGCTCCCTGGCGACACGCCGCTTGATGGCGCTGCTGCACGAGATACCGCGGGGACCCTCACTGATCGGTGGCCACGATCTTCCAACGCTTTTGACGCAGCTTCGGGAGGGCGAGCTTGACGCGGCTCTTCTGAACGACAACGAATGGAGCCGCCTCAAGCATTACTTTCCCGATCTCGAGCCCACCGTACGACTCGCGGAGGACTACGCGCTCGGATTTGCATTGCCCGCCGATGATGCCGATTGGCGCGTGCGAGTCGGTCTGTTCATCGACCGGGTAAAACCCGGCATACCCGCATTGATGAAGCGGTATCACGAAACGGCTCCGCACTTCGACTATCAAACCAGCAAGACCCTGCTCGACGACGCCGTCTCGCGTCTTAGGACACTTCGACATTTTTTTGAGGCAAGCGCCGCCGAATTTGGCGAAGACTGGCGACTACTGGCGGCGATCGGGTATCAGGAATCGCACTGGGATCCGGACGCCGTGTCAGGGACGGGCGTACGGGGAATCATGATGCTCACACAACAGACCGCGTCGGACCTTGACGTCGCCAACCGACAGAGGCCCGAAGACAGCATCCGCGGAGGTTCGCGCTACTTGCACGAACTTCGTGCGGCGTTGCCGGAGCACATCCATGAGCCAGATCGAACGGCACTGGCCCTCGCCGTCTACAACATCGGGTTGTCACACCTCGAGGACGCACGAGTGCTGGCGCAACGCCACGGCAAGGATCCCGACTACTGGCGAAATGTCAGAGAGTACCTGCCGACGCTCGCGACCGAGGCGGCTCACGACACCGCTCGTCACGGCTACGCCCGGGGCTATGAAACCGTGATCTTCGTGGACAATATCGAAAGCTTCGCCGCGACACTCGAATGGCTATATCCAGAAGGCCCCACGCCTTCGACGAGCATGCATTGACGCCCGCTCGGCGTCACACGCGCTTTTTTTCAAAGAACTGCCGCAACTGAGCACCGCATTCGTCGGACAACACGCCACCGAACGTGTCAACCACATGATTGAAGCTACGTGAGCGGCTCAAGTCAAGAACACTGCCTGCCGCACCTTGCCTCGGATCCCACGCGCCGAACACGACGCGCTCCAACCGAGCGTGAACCATCGCCATCATGCACATGGCGCATGGCTCGAGCGTGACATACAGCGTCGCGCCCATCAGTCGATAGCTCTTCATCGCCCTACCTGCCGCCCTCAGCGCGATGATCTCGGCGTGCGCACTCGGATCGTGGGTCGCCACAGGTTGATTGGCACCCTCGCCGATGATCTGCCCACCGAGCACCACGAGCGCCCCCACCGGCACTTCGCCAAGCTGCTCTGCCGCGTCCGCGAGGGCAAGGGCACGCCGTATGCCATCGGTATCGTTGAGGATCGTCGACATGGGGACTTTGGGCCCTGACTCCGCCGGATCAGATCTCGATGTTGTCGATCAACCGGGTACCGCCGAGCGTCGCCGCACCGAGCACCACCAGAGGATCGATCGGCGTTCCCTTTGCAAGATCGACACGCCGGCGAATGGCCACGTAATCGGGCTTCCAGCCGCGCGCGACCAGAGCCGCGAGTGCCTCCGCCTCGAGCAACGCCCAGTCATGAGCTCCCGCCTTGACCGACGCGACAACGGCTTCCAGCACATCATGAAGGCCACGCGCTTCCTCGCGCTCTGCCGACGTGAGATAGGCGTTGCGGGACGACAGGGCTAAACCTTCGGCGTCGCGCACTGTCTCCGCGGCGATGATCTTCACTGGCAACGCGAACTGTCGGACCATCTCCTGGATCACCAGCAGCTGCTGGTAGTCTTTCTTGCCGAACACCGCCGCGGCGGGCCGAACGATCTCCAGCAGCTTCAACACCACCGTACAGACACCACTGAAGAAGTCAGGCCGCGTCGAGCCCTCGAGAATTCCGGCCAACGCCTGCGGTGGCACGACGCGGTAGCGTTGAGGTTCGGGATAAAGCTCGGCTTCGCTGGGCGCGAACAAGACATCGCAGCCGACCCGCTCCAACAATGCGCAGTCGTGCTCGAAAGTCCGCGGATATTGATCGAAGTCCTCGCTCGGCGCGAACTGCAGTCGATTCACGAAGATACTGGCGACTACCGGCCCACCGTCCGCACGCGCGCGCTCTACCAGCGAGGCATGACCCGCGTGCAGCCCACCCATGGTGGGTACAAACACCACGCGGTCTTCACCGGCAAGCTCGGCGCGCAACGCATCAATCTGATGTATGACTTTCACGATTCTCGCGACTTAGTAGCCGTGCACGGCGTCGATCGGGAAGCGACCGTCTTTCACATCAGCGACGAAGCGTCGGATCGCGCTCTGAATATCAGACTCGCCATCCATGAAATTCCTGACGAATCTGGGCTGCTTGCCGACCGTCAGGTTGAGCATGTCCTGCAGAACGAGCACCTGACCGCTGCAGCCGGCGCCCGCACCGATGCCGATGACCGGGATCGGCAAGGATGCGGTGAGCGCCGTGGCGAGCGCCACCGGCATCAACTCGAGGATCAGCATGCTGGCGCCCGCCGCGACAAGCCCTACCGCATCTCGCCTGATCCGCTCGGCGCCGTCCTGCTCGCGACCTTGCACCCGATACCCGCCCAAGGCGAAGACGGACTGGGGCGTGAAACCGAGATGCGCGCATACCGGGATACCACGCTCCACCAAGGCCCGCACCAGCGGCTCCGTCCAACCCCCACCCTCGATCTTCACCATGTGAGCCCCGGCCTGCATCAGTCGCGTTGCATTGCCCACCGCCTGAGCGACCGACTCCTGGTAGCTCCCGAAGGGCATATCGGCGATCACCCAGGCCCCCCTGTTGCCCCGCGCGACACACTCGGTGTGATAGCCCATGGCATCCATGCACACCGGCAACGTTGTGGGGCGGCCTTGCACGACCATCCCCAACGAGTCGCCGACCAGTAGAACATCCACCCCGGCCTGGTCCAGCACGGTGGCGAAGGTCGCGTCGTAGCAGGTCAGCATGGCGATTTTTTCACCGCGCGCGTGCATTTCTTTGAGTCGATGCAGCGACAGTCGTGGACGCTCGGTCATCACAGGGCGCTTCCGGGGCAATGATCTAGGCGGCAGTATCTCACGACGCGCCGCTTCGAGCGATCCAGCAAGCGACCCACCGGGCGCATGGTCAATCCCCTACCGCAAATGAGCGCACGGCGTGGGGGCGCCAATACGAGCCCGAGCAGCCACTCCCGGAACCGACTCCCTGACGGGCGACGGCGCTCGCGGGCAGGACGGCTAGGCATTCTCCACGGCGTTGCACTCCAGAACGGACAGCGTGATGTCATCGGACTGCTTCGCCGCTCCCGCAAAAGCCGCCACCGAGTCGAAGATTGCGGCCACAAGGTCCGCGGCCGATCCCGCGCCTGCCCTAGCGATCACCTCCACCAGCGCCGCCTCGCCATAGGCTCGGTTCTCGACGTCGAAGGCTTCCGTGATGCCATCGGTGAACAAGACCAGGCGATCACCCGCCCTCAGCGTGATGCGATGCTCCGGGTAATGGCTACCCGGCAGCATGCCGAGGACGAGGCCGCCCGCGCCACCCAAGGCCTCCACAGTTCCGTCCACTCGCCGCACATAGGGCGGATTATGCCCCCCATTGGAATACGTCAAAACGCCGGTCGTCGGGTCGTAGACTCCGTAGAACACGGTCACGAACAGATCCATGGGATTCTGCTGACAGAGCACCTCGTTGGTCTCGGTGAGACACGCCGAAGGGCCCGCCACGCGCGTTGCCAAATTGCGCAGATTGGTACGCGCGACAGCCATGAAAAATGCCGCAGGCACCCCCTTCCCGGAAACATCCGCCATCACCAGGCCAACGCGTCCATCGGACAACTCGATGAAATCGTAAAAGTCGCCACCCATCGTCGTGGCCGGCAGCATGCGAGCCGCCCCCAGACAGCCAACCGCATCGGGAAAGCGACTCGGCAGAATCGCGATTTGCAGTGCTCTCGCGATATCCAGCTCACGCGTGATCTGTGCCCGCGCTTCCTCAAGTGCGGCGTTCTTCTGCGTCATCTCCTCGTTCTTCTCGGCGAGCGTCACCCGCAACTGGTCGACCGTCAGATGCGTACTGACACGCGCCAACAGTTCGTGTGCATTGAATGGCTTCCCCACATAGTCCACCGCACCGAGCTCAAACCCGCGAACCAGATCGCCGGTCTCAGTCTTCGCCGTCAGGAAAATCACCGGGATCTGCCGCCACGCTTCATTGGCCTTGATGCGCTCACACGCCTCGAAGCCATCCATCTCCGGCATCATGATGTCCATGAGAATGAGGTCGGGGCGAACTTTCGCCATCACTTCCAGCGCTTGCCGGCCGTTGGTCGCGACCATAACCTGATAACCCTTCGGCTTCAGCGTCGCGGCGAGCGTTTGAATATTCGCCGGCGTATCGTCCACCACCAAAATGCGCGCGCTCATGGTCGCCGTCCGACGACAAGGCGAGAAACCGTCACGTGATGTGCATGCATGAGAAAATCCGTTAAGTTCAAAACTAAAGTCCGTGTTTACCGGCAGCCTCGGCAAGTACGGCGTGTGCCTCTTGCAGCGCATACCCCTGCACCTGCTGCTCAAAGCTTGCAAAGGCATCGCCAAGTAGCGATCGCAAGACGTCGCGGTGAGTCTCCACAAGATCCGCGGCGTCAGAATCGAATTCATCCAGCGCTTTCAGGAGTCGTTCAACCACCGGACGGGCCTGACTCAGCTCGACGGGCCCGGCCGCTTCCGGCGCCGCATCGACAATCACCGGGGCGAAATTTGGACCGAGGCGCTCGATGAACTCTTGAAGAACCACGTCGAGCTCGTCGACTAACCGAAGGCAAGTCGCGTCATCGGCACTCTCGGCAATCGCCTTCTCGAGCACACCGCCCGCCCTCTGAACGCTGCCCGCACCCAGTGATCCGGCAACGCCTTTGACGGTATGCGCGAGCCGTTCGGCCGTCTTTCGGTCCGCCGTCAATGCCGCCGCGATACGGGCGGCCGCGTTCGCCTCCTGGGCCACAAACTGTCGCAGCAAACGCAAGTACAGCTTTTGGTTTCCCGCCACGCGCGCAAGTCCTGCGGCGGCGTCAAGCCCATCGACGATGGGTAACGTCTCTTCGGCAGCCGGCGTCCTGCGAGGCACATCCACCGGCGCGCTTCGTGTCGACGACGACGCCGCTTCCGCGGGCTGGAAATAGCGCTCGGCGATTTCAAACAGCAACCCCGGATCAATGGGCTTTGAGAGGTGATCATTCATGCCAATCGATAGGCAACGCTGCCGCTCCTCCACCGAAGCATGGGCTGTCATCGCAATAATCGGCAACTTTCCGAAGCGCTCCTCGGCCCGAATACGGGTTGCCGCCTCGTATCCCCCCATCACGGGCATCTGCAGATCCATAAACACCAGATCGAACCCCGTGGGGTTCGCGGTCAGCGCCTCGACAGCCTCCAGGCCGTTGTTCGCGACGGTCACCACAGCGCCTTCACCCTCAAGCAACTCGACCGCGATCTGTTGATTGATCTCGTTGTCTTCGGTCAACAACACCCGAGCGCCGGCGAGACGGGAACCCGACGACGCCGTGTCCTCCAGCGCCTTGACAGGCCTTGGCCCCGTATCGGCGAACACCGTGATCAACGTATCCACCAGCATCGACTTATTGACGGGCTTCTCTAGAAATGCGCTCACTTCGAGACGCCCGGCCTCACCGCGCACCTCATCACCACTGAAGGCCGTCACCATCACGACCGCCGGCTGATGAGCCAATTGGTCGTTGTCACGAACTGCTCGAGTCGCCTGCAGCCCGTCCATGCCTTGCATGCGCCAATCCATGAAAACCACGTCATACGGATTGCCGGCACGATCACGCTCGCCGATGGCGGCAAGCGCCTCGGCGCCCGAACCCACGGCATCAACCGACGACGCCAGATCACTCAGCGCATCCGTCAGTATTTCCCGCGCCGCCGAGTTGTCATCCACCACGAGGGCTCGTAAAGCCGGAAGGTTACCGGGCAGCATCCGACTACCCACCCCCTCAAGGCCGTGACCCAGGGTCACCGTGAAGAAAAACGTGGTCCCAAGCCCGGGCGTACTCTCGAGACCAATTTCACCGCCCATGGCCTCGACGAGGCGCTGCGAGATCGTCAGGCCAAGCCCGGTACCGCCGTGCTTTCGCGTGGTCGACGTATCCGCCTGCTGGAATGGCTGAAAGAGCTTGGAAACCTGCTCGGGCGTCATGCCCATGCCGGTGTCTTTGACCGAAAATCTGAGACGCACCTGCTCGCGGTCGCTGGGGAGCGGGCGCACCTCAACGATAATCTCACCGCGCTCGGTGAATTTGACGGCATTGTTGACGAGATTGATGATGACCTGACCAAGCCTCAACGGGTCACCCTTCAGATACTGCGGCACCGTTGCCGGCGCATCGATCAGAAACTCGAGACCCTTGTCGTGCGCCTTTTGGCTCGTGACAGTGGTGACGTTGTTCAACACCTCGTCAAGGCTAAAGTCGATGGATTCGATATCCATCTTTCCGGCCTCGATCTTCGAGAAATCGAGGATATCGTTGATGATGCCGAGCAGATTCTTGCCCGCGGAATGGATCTTCGCCACATAGTCGCGCTGTTTCGGCGACAGCTCGGTCTTAAGCGCCAGGTGGGCGAGTCCGATCACCGCATTCATCGGCGTTCTGATCTCGTGACTCATGTTTGCGAGAAACAGCGACTTCGTCTCGGTAGCTTCCTCCGCCTTGGCACGCGCCACTTCAAGCGCCGTGATATCAAAGTAGGTGAGCATCCGCACATCGTTCGGCAACAACACCGTCTGACACCGGATGATTCTCCCATCGCCGAGAATCAGGTTGTAGGTCGCCTCTCCTGCAGAGCGAATTGCCGTCACTCGGTCCTCGATGAACGCCTCCACGTCCGTCAGCACCGGCGTAACGCCACTGTGTATATTTTCACGAACGATATCGGCGAACGTGGGTCCCGCCATCAATTCCTCGTCGGTATACGTCAGGCGAAACATCGTTCTGAAGGCGCGGTTCATGATTCGCGCACGAAGATTCTCGCCCACCATGAAGAGGATGCCGTAATCAATCGTATCGAGAACGGCGTTGAACTCCGTCAGCAGCACGGCACTGCGCTCGCTGCGCTCGGCGAGATCCGCATAAAGACGTGCGTTGTGGATCGCGAGCACCGACTGTCCGGCAAACGTCTGGAGAACACTGACCAACGAGGACGCGAAACCACCCGGGTCTGGCCGGCGGATCACGAGGCCGCCAACGATGCGGTCCTCCCTCAGTAGCGGCACCGCCAGTATCGAGCGGCTACCGGCGGCAGTACTACCCTTGTGAATTGTCCCGAGCGCGTAGGTGGCGTCGTTCTGCGTGTCTTCAATCTGGTACGGCTCCCGTCGCTCGGCGCACATACCGACAGCGGAACCCGCGCCGATACGGACATGCATCGCACGTAACTTCTGCACCGCCTCATCCGTCATCCCGCAGGTGGCGCGAGGATTGAAGATTCCTGTCGTCTCGTCGTACTCGTACAGGGTGCCGTTGGTGGCCTTACCCAACGTCACCGCGCTGGTCAGAATCGTCTCGAGCACCTCGTCCAGATTGAGGGACGCGCTCACCGCGCGACCGACCTCGGCGAGGACCTGAAGCTCATGCTGCTTCGCGAGCAAGGACTCCTGTTGATCCAGCAACGCGGCGCGAGATTCGGTCAGTTCGCTGGCCTTGGTCTCCAGGGTGCGGCGCAACTCATCGACGGTACTGAAGCTTGCGATCATATTATTGAACGCAACGGCGATCCCGACGGTTTCAGGGCCGCCCATCAGCGGCACACGCCGACCAAGGTCGCCACTCGCCTCGATCTCACCCATGACTTTCGCCGATGCGGAGATGGGCACAACAATCGAACGCGCGATCCTGCGAGATACTGCGAACAAGACCCCCGCGACGCCAAGAATGATGGCACCGAAGGCCATCGCCCATCGCTTGAACAGCGTGTCGATGTCGTCGATGTAAAGCCCCGAGCACACCACCCAGCCCCACGGCGCAAACTTTCTCGCGTAGGACAATTTCGGCGTCGCCACCGCCTCGACACCCCCGCCGGCCCTTGGCCGAAAGGATCGGTAGGTGACGAAACCTTCAGTGGCGCTGTCCGCGACGCGGACCAGCTCAGCCCAGAAATTGACGGGCGTCGGCAATCGACGTAACTCGCCGGAGAACCCGAACTGCTCACTGATGGCCGTGTCGTACTCGGGCCCTTGCGGCGCCGTACCGTCCAGCCCGGCGCGCGTGCCGTGCATCATCATCGTCGGAAACGGCAGATGATCGTCAAGAACAAAAAAATAGCCGTAACGATTTTCCTCGCCGGTCAAGCCGTAGCGCATGTCATGCAGAACGGCAAGCGCGGCCTTGCGAGCCTCGCCACCCTCCATGTGGCCCAAGGCCTCTTCCTGGGCGTAGTGCTCCAACACACCGTACGCCGCCTCGACGACATGGCGCGTCTTGAGCGCGCGCTCCGCAAGCAGGTCAGTGCGCTTTTGCCAGACCATGAAGCCCGCAAGGCCGATCAGAAAAGCCAGCGCCAAGACGTTGGCCCAGCGCAGCTTGGCCGCGATCGTGATCCGGCTCACACGCTGATGAGCACTCGAGTCCGTCATAAGGCCGCCTTCATCGGATTAACTTGAGGATACCGGTCTGCATCGCTGTCAAAAGCCGCCACCGTCGGACGAATGACCAACCGGCACGGGCATCACAAGTTCAGCATTTTAAGTCTATGATTTAACATAATTATGTTGCGATTCATACCACAACAGTCGAGTATCGAACGCTAGCATGTTGACAAGGTAGGGCTGCCAATAACAGTCGTCCACATCGACGTGATCGCTGCCAGTCCGGGGCCGTGGTTGACCGCCCGTAGCGTCCCAACGGAATGACGTTTGCGCCTCTCGAGACGCCCAGCTTTCGAAGTCTTTCAGCCCAGCAGCAGTCCATACGATGAAACACCACACCGCCAGCGCGTCCTCCTCATCCAACACCCTGGCGATGACCGTCAGTCGGCGGCTGATCGACGCCCTGGTGCTGTTCGCCGCGAGCATCATGCTGGTGGCCTGTGGCGGCTCCGGCAGCGCTCAGCCATCGGTCCAAACCCCCGGCGGTAACAACCGACCCGTCATCAGCGCATTCAGCACCAGCTCAACATCGATCGCCAGCGGCACCAGCGCCACCCTGAGTTGGGCCACGACCGGGGCAACCTCCGTCAGCATCTCGCCAACCGGCTTCACGTCCAACAAGGCCAGTGACCAGACCACGGTCGCGCCCACCAGCACCACCACCTACACACTGACAGCGACCAACAGCGCCGGCTCCACGACGGCGACGCTGACCATCACGGTCACAGCATCCGGCGGCGGATCAGTACCCGGCATCACGTCATTCAGTGCGAGCCAGAACGTGATCGCCGCCGGAGCGTCCGATACCCTCAGCTGGGCCACGACAGGGGCAACCTCCGTCAGCATCTCGCCAACCGGCTTCACGTCCAACAACGCCAGTGGATCGACGACGGTCGCACCCACCAGCACCACCACCTATACACTAACGGCGACCAATGGCGCTGGCTCGGTCATGGCCACAGTGACCGTCACGGTTCAAAACGGAAGTTCTGGCGGTAGCCTTGCCATCAGCACCACAAGCTGCCCTGCCGGGACACAGGGCGCCGCCTATGTCGGCTGCAACTTGGTCGCCACCGGCGGTACGCCCCCTTATGTTTTCTCGGTCAGCAGCAATACGAACTATCCGCCACTGCCGGAAGGACTGTCACTCGACCCAGCGACCGGCGCGATCACCGGAACCCAAATCGGCGGTCAGGGCACGTATAGTCCCCTGCTGGTAGTCACCGATTCCGCAAGCGCCACGGCGAGCGTGCAAATCACTTTTGCTATTGCGGGGAGCAACGCCTTCCTGTCGCAAATCTTTCCGTCCACCTCCATCTTTCATCACCGAGTCGATGCCGCCACCACATCACTCCCGGTCGATACCTCGCCCGCCGCGCCCATTTACACCGGCTATCAGGGCAGCAAGATCCACGTGTTCTTCGGCAATGCCAGCGCAGCACCCTTCCCCAACGGAATCCCCGCTTTTCAGGTGCCTTACAACCAGCCGAACGTTGCCGTCAGCACCTCGGTGTATCAGTCCTACTTCAGCGCTGCCCCCATTCCGGCCAATGCACCCGTCGAAGGCACCAGCAACTCGACCGGCGATCGCCACGTCCTCGTCTACGTGTCGGCAGGCGGTGGCAAGGCGCCTGCCCTGTATGAAATGTGGGAAGGGATCTACCAGAATGGCCCTTGGACCGATTCAAGCAACGCACTCTGGAGCGATGTCACTTCGAATGCGCTCACGCCACAAGGTAACGGCACGACGGATGCCGCGGGGCTGCCGGTGGCACCGCTGGTGGTCAATGCCGATGAGGTCATCGGAAGTGGCACGCCGGCGGCTCCCAATGGCAGCGTGCAGCACCCCATCCGGTTCACACTCAATCACATGCTGAACTACTGGGTATGGCCGGCTACACAAACCGCCGGAGTCGGCACCTGCACTGCGGCGGGCGGCGGCGCCATCGCGATTGGCTCGCTACTCTCTCAGTCGGCCCCGCCGGCAAGCTGCTCAATGAGCAACCCAGCGGGAGAAATCTATCGACTGAAAGCGACCGTGGCAACGCCCGCCTGCGCGACCTCGAGCCCACAAGCTGCCATCATCATCACGGGCTTCAGGAACTACGGGATCATCCTGGCGGACAACGGCATCAGTGGTGGCCTGATTGGCACGCCGGATGCCCGTTGGAACGATGCTGACCTCGCGTGCCTGACGCAGCTCACCCTGGCGGACTTCGAGCCGGTGAATGTCTCGAGCCTCATGACGAATCCATCGAGTGGCGCCACCAGCCACTAGCCGTCACGCGATGTCAGACCCGCTGCTCAAAGCCCGCACGAGGTGCGTATGCGGGCTTTTTCTCATGACCGATTAGTGATGCGTTGGCGCCTCCTGCGCCTTGTAGGCTTTCCACGCCTCGTCGATCAGGTAGGCGTGAATCGCGTCGGCATCCGCTTCACTCAGCAAATCGTCGAATTTCTCCATGCCGGTGGGCGCTACCGCGCCATGCAGGACGATATCCTTGAAGATCGCATGTTGCGCCGCCGTGAGCCGGCGCAAGTCCGGAGTCACATTGAGCCCAAACTGATGGCAGCGTGAGCACTCTTCGACGAACTTGACCTCACCCGCCCGGATCACGGCGCTGCTCACATGCTGTTCAGGTGGCACCTCGAACTTCTCGGCGACACGCGCCATCGGCGTCGGTACGGCCGGACCATCGAGGCGGAATGCGATAATTCGATTGGTATTGAGGTAGTGCGTTGCGGCACTGCTGTCCGGAATCGGACCCACCGAGATCCCGGTACCCCCATAACCCGCCTGCACGGCGACGTACTGCACACCATTCACGGCGTAGGTGATGGGAGCGGCCATGATATGACTCCCGGTCGGAATGACCTTGAGCACAGCCCCAGTATCCGCAGCATAGATCCACAACTCGCCATTGCCACGACCTTGAATGACGAGGTTACCCGCGGTACTCAAAACTCCACCGTCGTAGGCACGATATCCCGAGGCGGTTTCATGCTCCCACACGACCTTTTGTGCGACGGGATCCCAGGCTCGAAGAATTTCCCGTACGAGCTTGCCTTTACGCTTGGCTTTGAGTTCACCCAGCGTTGGCAGCGGGCCATAAAGATCCTTGATCGCGGCCGCGTCGTAGGCATCGTCCGGGATGATGCCATTGGCCGTAAAGTATCCGTCGATGAAGTGAACCCGGCCGCCGTTCGCGGTGAGACCCACCCAGATGGATGGCATGTCCACGGTCGGTATGTAGACAAGGCCGGTCGCCCGACTGAACGACATTGGCATCCAAGTATGGGCGCCAGCCCAGGACGGAAACACATTCTGAGGCCGCTTGTACCAGTCGCCATCGGCGGAAAGCACCGGCCTCCCGGTCTTCATATCGACCCGTGAAGCCCAGTTAACCGTGGCGTATGGCTCCGCGGAGAGCAGTTCACCAGACTTCCGATCGATCACGTAGAAAAAGCCATTCTTGTTGGCCTGCATCAGGACATCGCGCGGTTTGCCACCGATCGTCAGACGCGCGAACACCATTTTCTGCACCGCATCGTAGTCCCAGTGATCATATGGTGTGGTCTGGTAATACCAGGCCATACGACCACTCGTGGCGTCGAGCGCCAGGATGCTTGCGGTATACAGGTGGTCCATGGGTTTAGGCCCCACCTGACGTCCGTCATAGGGAGCCGAATTCGCGGTGCCGAAATACACCAGGTTGAGGTCGGGATCGTACGCAAAGCCGTCCCAAGCGGTTCCGCCACCTTGGAAGCTGGCGTCGCGATGATCATCCCAAGTCTTGGCTGCCGCTTCGAGTTCCGGATGCTCCAACGGTTTTCCAGGCGCGGGCGGCACCGTATAGAAGCGCCACTTCAAGGCTCCGGTAGCGAGGTCGTAAGCTGACACATAACCGCGCACACCTCCCTTACCCATATCAGAACCACTGTTGCCCACCACGATAACCTTGCCGGCGATCTGCGGAGCGCCTGTGCTTGAGTAGGGGTAATGGTGATCGGCGATCGTGTCGACATCCCAAACTTTCTGGCCGGTCCGCGCATCGACCGCGTGCAGTCGACCGTCAACCGCCACGACATATACACGCGCCTCCCATACCGCGACACCACGATTAACGAGGTCGCAACAAGGATTTCGGGCAGCCGCCGGATCCGGATGGGGATCATATTTCCAAAGCTCGCGACCCGTGGCAGCGTCGACGGCGTAGACGAAGCCCCAAGTGCCCGAGGTGTACATCACACCGTCCACTACGATCGGGGTGGCTTCCTGACCGCGGTGGTCGCCGAGGTCGTACTGCCACGCAAAGCCGAGCTGCGTGGCGTTGTGATCATTGATCGACTTGAGCGGCGAATAATACGTGCCGTCGCGATCGCGGCCGAGCGTCAACCAGTTATCGGCCTCCCCGTCGGGATTGACCACACGCGCCGCCGTCACCATACCGGGCGGCGGACCCGAATGCTGGACCGGATCTTTTGACGCGCCACCGCAGCCCGCGAGTACCAGCACAAACGCCGCTGCGCCAGAACGAGCCCATCGAACCGGAAAGATCGATCGCATACGCCCACACCCCTCGGTTACCAACTAATTCGCTCACCCCACCGTCCCATGTTACCGCGGCAATCGGCACGCCGACCACGAAAGCATCAATGGACGACAACCCGATTTAAATCATGCAGTTAATCGCATGTCCCGCGGTCACTTGGCGGGGTCATGCACCTTCCACCCGACCTGCATCGCGTGAGCGATTCCTCACTGGCAGCCCTACCGCAACTGGCTCGAACCCGACGCCTCGACACCGCCAACGAGCATCTCCTCGGAACCTTGTCCGCAGCGTACTGCCCTTACGGGGGGTCGCTCTACCGACCGATTGTCTGCCGTCGCGGTTTCCCACAATTCGCGAGACCCCACAAGCGCCTACCGTTGGGATCCAACGGCATGCCTGCCTGCTAACACAGGGAAATCATCTTGCACTCATCTTTGTATCTAGTGACCGGAGGCGCGGGTTTTCTAGGCATCAACCTGTGCCGACAGCTACTTCGACGCGGTCAGCGGGTTCGTTCCCTGGATATTGCCGACTTCGATTACGACGAACGTAGCGACGTGGAGGCACTACGAGGTGACATCCGTGATTCCGAGGCCGTCCGTGTCGCCATGCAGGGCGTCGACGTCGTGGTGCATTGTGCGGCGGCGCTACCGTTGGCCCCCGAACATGAGATTCGAACGACAGAAGTGGATGGAACTCGTTTGTTACTAGACCACGCTGCGCGTCAAAGTGTTCGTCGCTTTATCTACATTTCCTCAACCGCCGTCTATGGCGTTCCCGACCATTCGCCACTGCTGGAAACGGACCGCCTGCATGGCGTCGGTCCGTATGGAGAGTCGAAGATCGCGGCCGAAACACTCTGCCAACAAAGCCGAAACAACGGCATGTGCATCAGTATTCTGCGCCCAAAGACGTTCGTGGGTCCCGAACGACTCGGCGCATTCGAAATACTGTACCAATGGGCTTATGAAGGTCGCCACTTCCCAGTGATCGGAAGCGGCACGAACCGATACCAATTGCTCGATGTGGAAGATCTGTGTACCGCCATATGGCTCTGCGCCAACGCGACCCCAAATGTCGCGGATGACACCTACAACATTGCTGCCTTCGACTTTGGCACCATGCGCGATAACGTTCAGGTCGTACTGGATCGGGCTGGACACCGCCGACACGCCATCCCACTACCACGAGCACCCGCCGTTGCCGCGTTAAAGGTACTGCGCGCACTCCATCTCTCACCGCTGTATCCGTGGATTTACGAGACTGCCGCTGAACACAGCGAGGTGTCGATCGAACGGGCGATCGTGCGCCTGCGCTTTAAACCCAGATACTCCAATCGTGACGCCTTGACGCGAAACTTTGATTGGTACGTCGCCAACAGACGCAAGGTGAAGCATCTCACCGGCACCACGCACCGAGAACCCTGGAAAAAAGGGATCTTGAATTTTGTCCGGCACCTATTCTGACTCCGCCGCACGCCGTGTCCAAAAAACTCTCCAAGACGATACTGTTTGCATTCCTAGGAATAGCGGCTGGAACGGCCATTCGATCGACGGCAAGTCCACAGACGCCACCAGCTGCAGCTGGTGCCGCAGCAGCACCGGTCGCAGAGCGGCTATCTATCATCGACCTGCAACCTTTCCGAACCTCCAGTACGGCAGCAATCCTCACAGAAGGTCATCACGTACATGCGACCCTGACCAACCTGAACCCGGCCATCAACCGCTGGTATTTGTTATCCGTTGATACGGGCCAAAACGCCGCACGACGCGATTATCACCTTGAAAATGCCACGCCACAGCTGGGTACTTTATCGCTGACAACGAGCGTGCCGACTGGCCTCGCGATTCGTATCGGCGACGCCGGCGAGCCGTGCCCAATCTGGGACTCCAGCACAGGCTCACCGTTGGAAAGCGCACGCCGCACGCGCCTACCGGAAGCACCGCTATGCCGCGGCTCGATTTACCTCCGAAACCTCGTGAGCGGTCGCCGATCAGCCGTTGAGCAATGGTCAGACTACCTTCGCGATCATGTCTGGGGCGGCGAACAAATGATCGCTTATGCAAAGTCACAGACCGCCGACCGTTACGCTGAAACGGAGCAACCGCACCCAAATAGCGGCGCCACGGCAAGGCTGACGACTCCTGGCGCCCCGACCCCTGCCGAGATCGAACCGGCGTTTAGTCGCATGGCCCTGAATGCGCGACAACTTGAGCTCCGGCACGCCGGAGATGCCACCGAGTTGGTGGAGGGGCAGTGGTATCGACTGTTGGGCACCCCTGACGCCTTTGTAAGCGCCATCACTCCAGACGCCATTAGTCGCCATTTACTGGATGATCATGACCCGCATGTCAACGCACTAGATACGCTTGAAGCGAAATCGATCGCCTATCTCGTCGCGTTTGATCTCGATCATCTCGATCTGCATTTCGTCATGGGTACCGACCATCCGCGACTGAACTGGTCGAGTCGTGCACCGCGGGCTCCCGCAGACAGCTCACTTTTAGGGCCTGATGGCATCGACGATCCGGCCCCGCTGGTACCGACTGGGATAGTCAGTGTCTGGGATACCCGAGTGACTGCTGCTACTTTCGCAGGCGGCTTCAAGCGGGAACATGGCGCATTCCACTTCGGACCGATGGCTCTCCATAACCAGGGCACGCATTACGGTTTCATTGAGGAAGGCGTCGTATTCAGCCGCCTGAACGCCGGACTTTCGACCGTCCTCGTCATGCAGGATGGGTACGTCGACCTGCGCGCGTGGCAAGCTACCGACAGCCCTTTGCTCAAAAATATTCGATATGCACGGCAAAATGGCGTGCCATTAATTCAGTTCGATCCGGCGCGCGGTGTCGGCGTCCCGGGCGCCCTGGTGAACGACTGGGGCCGCGGCAATTGGTCAGGTTCGGTGAAGGAAGATCTTCGCACCTTGCGAGCAGGCTTATGTCTGCTTACACAGAAAAACCAACGGTTTCTCGTCTACGGCTATTTTTCAGATGCCACGCCCTCCGGTATGGCGCGTGTCTTCCAAGCCTACCATTGCAGGGACGCCATGCATCTCGACATGAACGCACTTGAGCACACCTATCTGGCCATTTACTCACATGGCACCAAAGGCATCGCAATCGAACACTTAATCGTCGGTATGGCATCGCTGGATCGTGACCTTGCCGCAGGTCCCTCGCCGCGCTTTCTGGTCACGCCCGATAACCGCGACTTTTTCTACTTCACGAGGCGGGTCGAGCGATGACGAACCACCGAGCTACCAGCCGAGCGCTGAGTCTGCTGGCGTCACTTTTATATCTGGCCTCCTGTCCGCCGGCGGCATCACAAGCGCTCGCG
>Ga0164297_10001306_pt1 | contig 26823 bp, 47 predicted proteins | sample GEODES058metaG_FD_113539 | JGI IMG/M metagenome (GOLD analysis project Ga0164297, IMG submission 113539) | Dystrophic lake water microbial communities from Trout Bog Lake, Wisconsin, USA - GEODES058 metaG | ecosystem: Environmental > Aquatic > Freshwater > Lake | place: USA: Trout Bog Lake... | reverse complement strand
ACCAGCAGTAACCTGTAGGATACTTCCTACACCAGTTAGAACTACGTTGTCAACAGTTGATGTATCAGTATGGACAGTCAAAGTTGCTAGGCCATTAACAGCTTGAATACCATTTGTTGTGTCGTACATTGTTGTGTACGCTACTGTAGGGGCAGCTTGTGACGGGAGTGCAGTAATACCTGCAAACGCCAATGCACCAACTACGGCTACAGCGATCTTCTTATTTAGCTTCATTTATACCTTTCGTATACGTTATTATCCCTGTACAGGATATCGTGTCATTGCAACACGAATACTCTATTCTATCTTATGTTTGTGCCTATGTCAAGGCAATTCAGGAAACTCTAAAGTTTCTTAGGAATCATATGTTTTTGTTGCCTTACTATCTGAAATGGTCCAGAGGTATAGACATCATTGTTAGCAGCAATTTCCAGAGCTTTCTCTACACTTGCCCCAGCGTACAACGCACCAATAGCGAATTGTGAACCATTTCCAATACCGTAAATACCCTCGCTATTAAGTGTTACGGTGTAATCGTTTCCGATTTCAAATATTTCTCCATCAAATGCAAAAAGTATATTAAAACCAGCATCTTTATCATTTGGGTCTGGTTTATAATTATTTTCTTCCAAAAATTCCTGCATTGCTGGAACAAACTTGGTAATCATAAACTTATGAAGATCATGTCTCTCTTTAATTGTTGGGACTGGTGGAACAAAAAGATGCTGGAACAAATCGCATGGAGTAGCATCGCCACTTCCAGCAATTAGCCAACCATTATTCTTAGTGATCTTTTCCATCTTTGGATGTCTAATTGGTCTAGAACCCACAGTAGTTTGAGAGTCTGCACCCATAGTCACATTGCCATTTTTTGCAACCGCAACAATAGTTGTCATTCCACCGAATCCTTTTCTAACAAAATGCCGTCAGCAGTTCTAGACTTAATAACCTTTGCAATCTCACCCTTTTTCATTACAAAAACTTGCGGGATGCTCTGGATACCATAATATGATAACTCATCTGTAGGGATTTTGTCAACATCAAGCATATAATAGTTAGTATCTGGATCAGTTACCGATACTTTACCATATTGTGGCTTCAATTGCTTACATGGACCACACCATTCAGCAGTAAAATAAACTACACATTTATCTTCTGACTTAAATTCATTCACGTCATCAGTAATTTTAAGCAATTAGTTCCTCCGCAGAAATAGGTCTTCCAACATAACGACGCTTAACAATGTAATCTCTTACAGAATCAGTACCATTTTGTCTTCCACCCATGATTATAACCCACCTAGGTTCGTACTTGTTTTCAATACAAGTTTGACACATAAATAGCATCACACCATCAAGTATATCTGATTTTTGTGGCTGTAGTTCATTTTTTTGCTTTCCGCAGCTAAAACATAGCATTATAAATTATCTTCCGTTTCTTCTAAATAACCGATACCTATTTGATCTACCTCTATAAAGTCTTCATTGGCAACTTCTATAGTATATTGAATACCTCCGTCAAAATATTCAATTAAAGATGACCATGCACCATATCTTACAATAGTTCCATAAACATTTTCGTATGGAATATAAACATACTCTAATGTTCTTTCTATTTCAGACGATTCCTCTTCGTGCTCTTTCTTGCTCATCAGTATATTTCATCCCTTCTATTTCACATGGTGTACCGTATGCCATGATTAATTTTCTGACTAACAATAAATATTCCATGACTTGAAATCTTTGCGATTCTGTCATTTCCATGATATTGCTTTCATATACAGTTAACGCAAGATAGTTAGGTCTAGCTCTTACGTCAAGCAACAAGTTTTTAACGGGAGGTTTCATTTCCCGTATTTTTTTAGCCATCTCAACCGTATATTTAATTTTTGCCATGAAGCTTCTTCAAACGTTTCCATACTTCTGGTGTCTTATGAGAGTTATGTTGTTTATCTGGTCTACCTAGATCCATGTAAACTCCACCCCAAACACCCTTTTCTTTATTTCTAACGCCTTCATCATGACAAACCTTAATTACGGGACAGTTCATACATATCTGATCAACCTGCTCTGCTGCAATTTTATCTGACTCATAAAGATCATAAAACCAATCAAACTCTGAATTTTTAGTCATTCCATTACATGCAGCAAGATGATACCATTGTGCATCATCTTCATCAATGCCAAGTATGCTAAATAAACTTGGCATATTTATCGCTAATATCCCATGTACCCTTAGTATTCATCTCATAACGATGAGAATATCCCCATTTATTATTTTTAAACATACCATTAGGTTGCATATAGCCATTATTACTTGGAGACCATTTTACAATAGTCCAGCCATCCCAAAAAAATCCTTGATCTTTATTTTTTTCTACAAACTTATTTGCTGCATCATAATCTAATGAAATCTTAGGCATTTTCTACTCCAAACAAATTTCTCCAGTTAACGAATTCATATTTATTGCGATTTTTATCTGTTACTTCTGTTCCGTGTGCATCAGCATAAATAACTACATCACCAACATTTAATGGAATTGAATGTGTAGTTCCAGTTTGATCTCTTTCTCCTGGCCCCACCTTAATAATAGTTCCACGATTAAGCTCCGAGTCTAAGGTGTCGGAAGTTAAAATAAGGCCTGATGCTGTTGATGTGTCTTCTTTTTCAATTCTTTTTACTAGGATTAATCCGCCTAGTGGCTCAATATTTGTCAATTTTTTCCTTTGTTAGTAGTTATATTATATTGTATCAGCTTATATATGACATGTCAAGCTTATTTTGAGAAGAATCTGTAAGGAACTTCCATTGCTTCCAAAAGCTTTAAGCATTGCCTATTTCTTGAAGAGTCCCCAAAAACTAAAGCAATACTTGGATCAGATTCAATCATGGTTACATCAGAAAAAGAAGATTTATCTCTAACTAATTCTTCTTTAATTTTATAGCCTTTTTGTCTTAAAAATTTTTCTGTTTTTCCAATGTACTCTGTAACCATATTTTCTGCACCTTTAAGCCCTTTATGAACAAATACGTATTCTTTGTCATCGGGATAAAAATGCTTATTATCTTCAATTAAAAGAGTTAGCTGACGAATAAGATCATTATAATCTTCCCAGTCTTTACTTCCAAAAACTATTACTCTCATTATTACCTTTCTAAATACATAAGGACGGGGTAACCGTCCTTATGCACATATATACGTATATATAATTTACTTACGTGGTGCGAATGCACCCTTCCAAATTGGTGAACCTAGAGACTTGCTCATCTGTTCACGTGCCTGATGTGAAACTGCATCAACATCATTATCTGAATCTTCTGACTTTTCTACAGTCTGATCATCTTCATTTGATTCTGTAACTTCATCTGCTGCTGCAGCCTTATTTACATTTGAAGAATCTCCCCAGCACTCGTGCATTACTGCACCACCGCAATCTGGGCAAGTCATTCCTGACTTGTAAATTCCTGCTCCGCCTGTTGAAACATCAGCTAATGAATCGTCATTTGGTGCTGCTGATACTGAAACATCGCCCTCTGGACGTGTTGCTTGATCAATTGTTGTTACAGCATCTGGGCGTGTTGCAGAAGGAAGATCCTTCTGTACAGCAATATCACCCTTTGGATCTGGTTCTGTTGTTTGATTTGACATTAAATTACCTCCAATCGTATAATCGCCAGGTTGTGTTTTTGTATTTACATTTGCACTCTCTCTGACGTAATTTTCTACGGATCTTTCATCCGCTTCTTGATTTACAGAAGACGTTGTTCCGATTGCTTTTTCAAAAGCATCTTTAACTTCATCAATAAATTTTTTAACCTTCCAGTCTTCTGGAAGAATGTTTGTTGCTTCTAGGTCTTTTGCTCTATTAATTATGTGAGCCTTAGCTTTAGCATAATTACCAGAACGACCTACAGACTGAATTGCATTATGCAAATCAGTTATATTTTCAATAGGAAAAGATCCATCTGGTAGAGCGTGACCCGCTGCTGCCAATTGCTTACGCTTTTCATCTGAAAATTCTCTTTTCATTACTAGTTCCATTTACTTTGACCCCACTTCTGTTGTCGTGATATTTCCTCCAGCATATTGTGGAGTGGTCATTGAAACATCACGCCCCGTGAAAGGGCTTGCGACATTTACAGTTCCTGGGTTATTCACGCCAAGATCAGTCTTTGAGTCTGTAACTAGGGGAGCTTCTGGGCCTGCTGCCTCTACAACTGTAGATGCTACTGTTGGCTGTTGAATTCCGCCCTCTTTACCTTGTTGGTTGTTATCCATATTTAAATCACCACCTTTGTTAGATTGTTGTATTAGAAATCATTATCTTCTGAATCATCCATATCAAATCCAGCTTGCATAAGTGCAATTCTGCCTTCTTCTGATATGGTCATTTGAGCATTAAGCTCTTCATCATAAGTTACATCAATTAAACCTTTTTGATATAAATCAATTAAAACTTGATCCATATCATCTTGCATAACTTGGTATAACTCTGGCATGACTTCTTCCAAAATTTCCATGTCAAATCTATAAACTGGCTCACCATCTTCATCTATACCCTCTAGGATAGCTGCACCTTCTGATAAAAGGTACTCCATTATTTCCCTATGTTCTTCGTCAGATGGATTATATTCCAATTTACCACTTCCTCATATCTTATTATACACGTTATTAAAATAAATGCACGTGCCCCCGAAGAGATTCGAACTCCCGACCTGATGGGTAGAAACCATATGCTCTAATCCGCTGAGCTACAGGGGCTTGCTTTTAGTGCCCCAAGTTGGATTCGAACCAACGCTGTATGGATTTTAAGTCCACTATCTCTACCACTGGATTACTGGGGCAAATATAAAAGGTACTATTCCTAGTACCTTTTAAAAATAAAATTATCAAATGCTAATTACATTATAGTAGGCTTTAATGTGCTTGTCAACTGCCACTGCCAAAATCTATGTTGTTCTTGTCTCCCAGCAATAAAGTTGCAAATACCCTGATAATCTAATTCATTAGAAATATCATAAACCTTTTTAAGTTGTGCCATAACTACAGTATTAGAGTTTACCAGTTCTTGTATCATTTGTCTAGCATTTAAATCTTCTGAATCATTAATCTCAAATTCAGGACTGGTTGACATCCATGAATTTAAGCCAAATGGTGCTTTTATGCCAAGTTTGCGAATATTTTCTGCAATAGGATCAATTGATTCATAAATATCTTCATAAATCTTAAGAAAGAAACGATGATACTGTGGAAATCCCGCTCCCTCAACATTCCAATGATACCCATGTGCTTGAGCATACATTTTTACTACCATAGACTTAAGAACTTTTAGTTCTTGTACGAGATCGTTTTGATCTGACATTTTTTCTACCTTCCGCTTCATTAAGATGCTTAATCATTTCTGCTAATATTTCTTCATCTTGTTTTTCTGGATCATTTTGTGTATAAAGAGCATGAAGTGTTTTTTTATCTTCAAGTCTTTGGCTACCTTCACCAATCATAATTAAAATCATGGCAATTGGAATAAGTAAACCAGTAGGGACATTGGTCCAATATTTCATAGCATTTAAACTAATTGCAGACATATATCCAGACAATCTTGCTGGGTATTTCTGTATATAAAAAGCTAAACTTTGCCAAAACTTCTTCATAAAACTAATTATACATTATTTTTAAATATGAGCAGTTTTTTACAGTCATGCTCAGGACTATACCAGTTATTTAATGTCGCTGTCTTCCCCGACAATTATTATTATATTTTACTTGATCTTGATTTGTCTAGGCTTGGCTTCGTCTGGAATTTCCCGTTCAATTTTAACGGAAAGCAATCCATTTTCAAGTGAAGCAGACTTTACAAACATATACTCACCAAGTGTGAATGTTTGTGTGAAATTACGTCCAGCAATACCTTTATGTAGATAATCTGCTTTATCATCATTTTCACGTTCACTCTTAATAACCAATGTATCTTTATCTACTGTTACATTGATTTCATCACGATCATAACCAGCTACGGCCAGTTCAACAATATAATTATCATCATCAATCTGCTTTACGTTGTAAGGCGGGAATGATGATGTTGTTGTTTTATTAGATAGCCAACGATGGCATTGATCTCCAAATCCCAAAAAGAACGGGTCATTAAACCATGTTTCTAGACCTGTAAATGGGTTTGTTAGTGTATTTGTGTTTGTTGTTGTATATGTGTATGTATTATTTTTTAGATATGTCATTTTTACTTAGCTCCTTTTCAGCAAGTTAGTTAGATTTTTAAGATCCCCGTAGGCAATCTTTTTAAAACACCCCGCCCACTAGTGGCGGGGGCTGTAAATATATTATACCAGATTTTATTGGTTACTGCGACCCTTTGAATCGCTATGATTTCCGTATCCCACAGATTGTTTTCCATCATTTTGTGGAGGTGAGTTATAAGTTGATTTCCAACCTGCATCTCCATTTTGCAATCCCATAACAGGAGCAAATGAACCATTCCAAAAACTTAATCTACCAATTCCTTCTTGTTCATCTTGATCAACCTGACCTTTTTCATCAGATTTTTCTACTTTATTTTCTTTTTCTACAATAGCACGTGACCATGCAAATCCTGCATCCCCGCCCCATGCATACCACATTACTTTTCCATGAGATGGTTTGTCCCAATCTTTTCCTTGTTTATCAACCTCATGTCTAGAGAAAAAAGAATACATCCGCTTTACTGTATCAAGAGATAAAGATTCTCCGTTGACAATTTGATGTGCTCTTGTCCATCCCACATTTGTTCCAGCACCATTTGCTTTTCCATCTTCTTTCCAAGCAATTGCTTGACGTGCTGCTGACTTCATACCAGCATTTGGTTTATAGCCACCATCAGATTTAACAACTGGCTCATTTACTGCAAGTGCTTCAAGTGCTGCTTTAGCATCTTCTTCTTTAAAAAAACAACCAATTGATTGTCCTGATCCTACTTTAATTACTGACCAACCATGCTGACAATCTGGTGTATTAAATTCAATTTTCCAACCAACTCCGCCACTAATTCGACCAGAATTTACTGAAGAATCCCCAGCAATTGTTCCACGTTCTTTTTTAACAGGAATACAATTAGGAACAGACTTTCCATTTTCATCTTCTTTTGTTCCAGCATATTCATATCCGTCCCAACAAGGTCCTTGACCCTTATCAATACAATATGCACATTTTTCGGTATCTGAAATATAATGATGATCATTTCCTAAATCATCGCACCCGCAAGTCATGCATTTTCTAACTTTAGATTCAGGCACATTCATATATAAAGCACCTAATTGTGCATGTGCTTGAGCTTTATTAGGATGTGAGCCAACAACCCTGCCTGTAGCATCTACTACAACGTTGTATTTATTTCCTTCACGCTCAATATGATATGGCATTTTATGCTCCTTGTTTGTTTTTATTATTAATTATATCATCTTTAGTTAAAACTTCGGCTGCTGGTAAAGTACCAGCTTTTCTAAAACGTAAGGATTCCCATAGAGCATGTGGAAGGCTATGGATTCCATAATGAGTCCTATGATGATTTGTGCATAATACTTCAAGATTTCCTGGACTTTCCAACCACTGCTGAAATTCATCATCATCTTTAAAATTTAAACCAAAATATTTTTCAACTTTGTCTTTATCAGCATTTGGAAGTTGTGAAAATTCTATATGTGTATGATGTAATTCTGGCTCACCACCACATAAATCATCATTAATAACACATTGCCACATTCCCGCTTTTTTAATTTTTCTTTTAGCAGCCATAAAATATTTATAATTAGGATCATCAGATCTTGGATCGTGCTCTGGAATATGAGCAAGAATATTTAATTGCATGTTTACATCATGTTTATCAGTCATTATAGATTAATTATACATTAAAAGGGGCTATGTACGAAGTATTCCAGCACCGAATGACGCTGCCCTAAGAGTCTCCCGCTGAACTCTACTCACACGGGTTACTTGGTTATGTGTAACTATATCCATACCTAAGGTGTGTCGTACATAGCCTTGTAGTCCAAGATGGATTCGAACCATCAGTCGCCTGTATATAAGACAGGTGCTTTAACCGTTAAGCTATTGGACCTTGAATTTTAGTTCTCGGAACCTATCGCTCTATTTTGAACCAATTTGCTTCTTTCATCAATGATTTCAAAAGCATAATCTTTTAATTTTTCTTCGTGCTTATTGTAATGATGACCACAGAATAGCAATTCTCCCGCCACTCCATTTACCCAAATTAGAGCTTCTGCAGAACAAGAATCACAACGATCTTGGGGACCAAGCACATAAGATTGTTCTACAACTTCCTCTGTCTTTTCTGCCATCATATTCATATTATACTCTTTCTTTTTGTTTGTTGATAATTTAATAATTAGTGTAGGGCTAGAGGTGACTAGTCTCTACCCTACCGACTCTGCTCTCTGATACCCTCCGAGTAGGAGCAACCACGTGACTCTTAGGACACAGCTGTAAGGTTTAGTACAGTTGTTCATTCGGGAACAGTTCCTACACCAGTTATCACAGAACTGGTACCGAGTGCTAGTCACTACACTGCTGGGATGGTAGGGGTCGAACCTACGACATTTCGATTAACAGCCGAACGCTCTGCCTGCTGAGCTACATCCCATTGTAGAACTATTCTACAATACCTTTATTAGCTTTGTCAATAATATTAAAAAGATCTCCTGCATCATTAATCATGCGTCGTTGTGCTTCAAATTTTCCAAGCTCTACTGTTTCTGTTGCAATTGTATGCATCATATCATAAATACCCATTGCATATCTTTTATCTTTTGGTTCAGCATTTTTAATTTCAGATTGCATGTTTTTTACAGATTGTGAAAAATATTCACAAAGTGCAGTTAAACTAATATAAATATCTTCTTCATCTTCAATTGTAGGTATTGTACCGTTTGCTAACATTATTATCCTTTGTTTGTTGTTATAGATGTATTTTACTACAAAAGTCTCACGCTGTCAATAGGAAAATCATCTTCATCATCATCAATCCCCATAAACTCCCGCAAATTCTTTGGAACTTCTTTTCTATCTGGAATTCTAATTGTATTTTTTAATCTAGCATCAGATTCATTTTTTAATTGTTCAATTTCATCAGCAAAAACTCCAGCATAGGTGTATATTTCAACTTCCTTGTTTTTTTCTGGAGGAGTCAAAGATATAGAATTAAATACTGCACCACAAACAGCATCAGATAAATCTTTAGATCCTTTTCTAGGGTGATCAACTTTATCTTTAACAATACGCAATTGAAGCAATTCATCAATTAATAATTGAATATGTGGTCCATGCAATCTTTCTTCAGTTAAAGTAAGAGACATATCTTCATAATGCTTTTTTGCAACAGACAAAATTTCTGTTTTAATACCATGTACTCCAAGTTGCTGCATCATATCGTGTGAGTTCCAGCGGTCAAATGTTACTACTTTTAAATTAAAACCACGTTCACGTACTGATAAAATATAGTCTTTAACTTCTGTAAAATCAACAGATTTTGATGCCGTAGGTGTCCAAAATCTTACTGCATCAACTATAACTCTAGGTGCTGCTTGTTTATAATTTTCACCAATTTTCATAGTTACCCAACCATCAACGTGTGCCAAAGCTACCGCACAATGGTCATGCTTTTGTGCTAAGTCAACATGCATAAAATAAGTCATATCTTCTTTTGGTTTAAAATCATCATCAAGCCTACCATACTCATCAACATTTAATTTTGGATTACTAAATGCTTTTTCAATTACTGAACGGTTTTTAAAAAAAGCATCAGTTGCATCTGGTGGCATACAAGCAAAACGCATTAAGGCATCTAATGGGTCATCATAAAAAGCCGTAATAAAATCATCAATTTTTCTTGTTGGATTAATCTCCCATGTAGGTCTTTTTAATGCAAAAACTTTGGGCAATCTATACGATAATATATGGTCTTCTTCCCATTCTATTTCAAATTCATTACCATTAGTTCCATCTGGTAAATCTGGATCTACTTTAAATTTATAATGTCTTAAAACAGTTTCTTTTTCAGCAATAGACTCATTATATTTTTGTTGAATATAATCCATTTTAAATCTTGGAAATGAAAGAAGAATTACTTTACCAAAATCTGGAAAACGAGATGTAACAGAAGCTTTATACATTTTGTAAATAGATGAAGCAGTTTTTGCTTGGGCATGCCCAGATGTTGATTCAAGTTCAAATCCAGAAATCTCATCAAGAATAACTACAATAACGTTATAACCTTCCCAGGCTTCTGACTCTGAGTGACCTGAATGAACTGTTACGCCTTTATCAAATTCTACCATGTTAGCTTTAGCTACATATTTTCCTTGAAACCAGGGGGACCTTTCAATACGCTGATTAAATCCTTTAAAAAATACTCGGTTAGCCTGAACAGCGTTAATAGCAATATTAATAATATCAATAGCATCTCCTGGAGGCTTGCCATAATATTTTGCTGGATCCTTTAAGCATAAAAGCATATGAACCATGTATGCACAAGCAATTGTAGATGTATAGTCTTTTCCAGAACCTTTACCTAATTGTAAAATAACTTCATTACAAGTTTGCTTAAATATTTTTTCGCCTTCAACTTCACCATAAATTTTATGCAAAGTTTCTCGCTTATAAATTTGTGTTGATGCCTTAATCATTGTGTATTGCAATTCAGATAATGGTGGCAACCCAAGATATTCTTTTTTAGTAACAAAGTCTTCTAAATTAGCTGGGGTTTCATCAAATTCATCCCCACTTAATGCATCTAAAAAAACATTAAAATCATTCATTAACTACAACAGCCTCAACTTGCCCTGTTACTTGAGACAATCTTTTAGAAACTTCCCACTTACAATGTTCGCATGAAGATGTAACATCCCTTAAAATACTTACAAGAATTTCTTGTTTTCTTTCCGATTCTAAAATCTGATCAGCCATATCATTGTTTTCTAAAACTCCAGCTTTATTTAACATTTCAATACGTTTTGCTTCAATATCAGCAATTGCTTTAATCATTTGCCCTTTTACTGGAAGTGCATCTTGCATATCTGCTTGTTCAAGTGTTCTCCATGCTTCTTTTATAAGCATACTATAATGTTCATCAGCCCCAGCAAGAGCCTCTTTAGCACGAGCTTTAATTGCACTATTATCTTGAACCATTTCTTTCCAAGTAGCTATATGGTTATCAACCTGAACTCTTGTTAAATCTAAAGAGCGAGCAATTTGTGATGCTGTGCTACCCTTTAATAACTCTTCAACTACTTTGTTCATCTGATCAAATTGACCAGCGACTTCTACAGAGTATTCTTGTACCAAGATACCACCTCACCTATTGATTTTTTTATGCTACGTTCTGGATACCAACCAGTAACGTTTTTTAATAAATTAGAATTCATAAATTGTCTTTTAATTTCCATAGAATCTTTATCAACTATATTAATATTTACTTTTGCTTCTAAATTATCTTCAATAATTTTTAAAATTTCCCATGTTGAGTATCTATCACCTGAAGAAATATTAAAAGATGCATGCTCATTTTTTTTAACAATATGCTCAATTATTTTAGAATAAGCACAAACAACATCGTCAACATGGATGTATTCACGAATATCTCTACCAGAATTTCTAATATTAAATATGCCATTAGTATTATATGCATTTATTATTCCTGGAATTAGTCTTTGCTTATTATAATCACCAATTCCGTATATATTGCATGCACGAGTAGTAACTATAGGCATGTAATATGTTTGCCTATAAGAATTTGAAATAATATCAGTCATGGATTTTGAAGCATCATAAGGGTATACACCATTTAACCTGTGATCCTCAAAATATTCTTTACCTTCTAGCTCTCCGTATGATTTATCACTTGATGCAATGACTATAGCTTCACACTCATTATATTCTCTTAATGTTTCAAGAACATTTAAAGTACCTACAACATTATTATAAAAAGTGTGATAGGGATGCTTGAGTGAATCGTATGCTTGTGTTTGAGCAGCAAGATGAATAAAATAATCGGGATTAGATTTTTGAACAAAATACTCTATGTCAGATTTATTATTTATATTGCCATATACTTTAAATACTTTATTAGAAAGGATACTTTTATAATTCTCATCTTTTACAAGAACATAAACGTTATCTCCATTTTTAATAAAATAATTTGCTAAATGGCTTCCTAAAAGTCCAGTAGCTCCAGTCAAGGCTATATTTTTACCCATTATCTGTTTTATAAAAACCTGATCCTTTGAATTGTATACCAGCTGGCGTATAAACTCTTACCATCTTGTATCCACATTTAGGACATAATGGCAAAATCTCATCTTCATTAAATTTTCTAACTACGTCAGTGCTTGTTTCACACTCTATACAATTATATTCATAAGTTGGCATAATTAATTATAACTTATACTCTCTATTTTTGTCAACTGCAATTTTAAGTAAGATTAAATAACCAATCATATCATCAATATCATTGTCTCCTGGATAGCCTTGAGAATTAGCAATACGATTTAATTTATCATCAATTCTTACCTTTAATTGCTCTATATTGTCTGATTTTGAAAATACACGCTTAGGAGTTAAAGCTGAATCTCCATATGAAATGTTTTTATCAACAAGCATTTGTGCAGTTTTCATGCATTGATCTAATATCCTCAAGCCAGAAGGTGCAGTATTTGCATGAAGATACAAAGCTTCATAATCTTTTGGAGATATCACTACAATTCCTCTCTATATAGCATTTTTAAACCATTAACTGTACCAATATCTAGGTACTTACCTTTTGCAACTACCGCCTTAACGCTCTTACCTTCATTGATCCAATCCATTATTTGAACACCTGGGTTTGGCAATTCTTCATCAATATAAACATTTTGAACAGCCATTGACCCCCACATATAATTATAATCGCAACCCGCAGTCTTGTCAAGAGCATCAACAACATTATTAGATTTATCAAACTTTATTTGCCCTACACGACCCATTAAATCTTCATGACAATCAAAGGCTGCCAAAGTTATATCTGAATTTGATTCTGCTAATTGTTTGTAAAATTCACCATTAGATCCTGGCATATAAGTATCTGGCATACCAATAATATACTTAGAGTTTGGATTAACCATCATTTTTACCAATGCGTCTGACATTGTTGAAGGTTCAATTTCATATACAACTGCAGTGGGTGGCAAATCCATTTGATTTACAATTGGTAGCCAGCTGCTTCTTGTAGATATTTTTACAATATCACATACTTTAAGCATTTGTTCTACATGCCATTGCAATATGTTTTGGGTATCAGTTAATGGCAAGCAAAACTTTGGAATTCCACCCAATCTACTTGCACTACCTGATGCAGGTAGTAATCCAATTACCGCAGCCATTCATTAAACCTTCTTCTATCAATATCCCAACCTTTTGTATTTGAAAAGTTTTCTGTTTTTTTCTTTTCAAAGTAAGCTTTGTTAACTTCAAAAGTTTCATAATTTCTATTTTTTAAATTTTCATCACTATTAATAGTTTGAGAAGCACCATGTGGTGCATTGACAGAAATTCCAGAGCTTATGTATCCATCTTTTAGTGAAGATATCATGACTCTTTCATAATAATCATTATCTTCAAAATATATTGGATAAAAATATTCATCAAACATTCCAACTACTCGTGGAAAGTTTTCTCCAATTGTAAATGCACTCCACGCTTCGGTTGTCATTACAAGTTGTCCTGGACCACTAATATCATGTAATTTTTCTAAAGACCCTGGTATCCAGTGCGTGTCTGCAGAAGAAAACATCCAATATTTTTCATGAGGATATAATTTAATTCCTAAATTCCAAGAACCAGACATTCCAAGATTGGAAGGCAAATTAAGCACTCTTATATTTAAATCACTAACTGGTGGAACATAATTTTCTTTTCCATTATTTATAATAAGAATTTCTCCAATTGGATAATCAATTGTTTTTAAATTCTGATCTAAAAGATCATACCTGTTTAAAACAGGAATAATTAATACTGGTATCACTTCATTCTCTTTCTATTATTTTTAGTAAGTTCAAATCTTTCTAGTGCACGTTGTATAGTCATATGTGAGCATCTTGCTTCCATAGCCATTTCTAAAACACTTTTCTTTTCAACCACGTATCTTTTATATACCCAGTCTTTACTTTCCCAAAGTTTTACAATTTTAGCCATTATCCCTCCTCACACAATCTCATTTACAGCATACCATGCTATTCCCGCTGCATCAGCAACGTTATCATTTTCAGTGTTAATGCCCAATGTTCTTGCAAAGTCAATTGTCCTAGATTTTCTAAGTTCTCGGATCTTTCCTTTGTACCAGTTTTCGGACTTACCTGGAAAATCATCTTTTACTTTCTGCTTTTCAGCCTTAGTGAAATTTTTATTTCCAAGATATGACTGCCAAGTTATTGGATGAACTTCAACAACCTCCACATTATCACTCAGTAGCTCTCCCATTATAGCACCAAATACATAGGCCATCTTCATTCCTGTATGAACAGATTTTACAGAAATGGCTGCTTCTATAACAACAAAATCATAATCTAAAGAGTTTTTAAATGATTTTATTTTATTTTTAGCATCTAGGATTCTTTCATATACGTCAGAGCCTTCAAATTGAATTTCGCCCCATTTCTTAGCCTTCTTATCTTCCATAAGACAAAAAGCAAAGCTATTTGTACTAGCATCTATGCCAAGCACTCTGCTCGCTTTAGGCTTAACAAGTTTAGCTAGTGACACGCTTTATCATTTCTAAAAGCTCTTTTCTCTGCTTTTCTTTTTTGGCACTAACACACTTCTCACAAATATTTGAGTCGTTGTATCTGCTTAGGATAGACTCACAATCTTTACTTTTACATACTCTTTTTTTACCTGAAAGCCTAGCTTTTTTTTCATAATAAGCTTTTTTTATATTTTCATTTGTAGCTATGCGACAACATTCATCTGAACAATATTTTTGATTATGAGTTTTAGGAGTAAATTCATTATTACAATTGTCATATGAACATATCATTTTTCTAACACCAACGGTTCTATATAAACTTCCCCTAAATCTTTTTTATTTTCCCAGCAAACTTTTTTTACTGGGCAACCTTTACATGCCCACTGAGATTTTGTAAAAGTTCTTTCTGGTAAAGTTCCTGCTTCATAAGCAGAATATACTTTACGCAACCAATCCCAAACATAATCAATAAGTTTAGTATTTTTTTCATCCATATTAATTGGAATAACTAAAAATGAATTATCATTTTTATTTTCATAAAAAAAGAAACCCTGATCTGCTCCACGAATTTTCATATAAGTTAAAAGCTGAACTTTATGATATGGTAAACCCTGCATTTCTGCTTGACGTATATCAAATACTTCTTGTTTAGCAGATTTTATTTCACCTATTACTTCTTTTCCATTCCATTCAATAAATGTGTCTGCAAATCCTCTAATTGGCGGATCATCATGGGTAACTTCTGTTTCATTTGCTTTGAATATGTCCATTTTAGCCATGACCTTTTGAATGCGATCATGAACATACGTACCATTATCCATATTAGACACACCCATAGCATCGGTTTCATTTTCAAATTCAGCACCAGTAAAAGCAAGGAACCAATATCTAGGGCAGTTACCATTACCGTAACCAACACTACTAGGACTAAAAGTTTTCTTTTGAGTAAATTCATTTGGTCTCTTTCCACTTAGAACAGCTTCTTCATACATTTTTGCAAACGCATTTGGATCAAAGCCACCATCTGCTGGCTTTTGAAATTTTAAGTTTGCTATTAAATCTCTACCCATTTATGCTCCAAATCTTGCTGAATACTTTAGAGCATCCACCAGTCTATTAATTGCTTCTTCTGCTGTGTAATACACGTTCTTCTTTTTTGAGTTTTCCCCACCTTTTTCAAAGGTAGTATAATAACGTGACATGATTGCAAATTTAGCAGCAAGAGCTTGCATCTTTACAATAAGGTCGGGAGCTTTAGTTGATGGCACATCAGGCTTAGCAATAAGCTTAATAATTAAGTCTAGAGCATAGTCAAGATCAGCATCATTCATATAAGCTTTCATATCATTGAACTCTGTAAGTTCACTTATTAATTCAATTACTGGCTTTTCTGTCATTCCAAAATCCTAACTACAAATTGGCAAGGATCTCCGCCTTCTTCCCATTCTTTAACCTCTTCTTCAGAAATAGGCTCAATACCATCGTGGGTAGCACACTGTATTTCAGATATCCAGCCACGCTCTACACCATTATTAAACCAAATAAGAAATTCTTGCTGGTTTTCTTCAGTTATCATTATTTTTCTCCCAACACTCTACCATCTGTTCAAATAAAGCCCACTCTATAACAGCAAGTCTAGTCTTTGCTCCATTTCCTCCAAGGATAAGTTTGAGTACAGGATATTTCTCACGTGATACCTTAAAAGTATCAGTACAGATTTTTGCCCAAATCTCTTTATTAATGGATATTGACTTTGAATACTCTTTATAGTCAACGACAAAATCATGCCATACAGCGTCACCTTTTTGGTAGTCTCCCCGACCAGAATTTTTCTGTGCTTTTGCACCATCACGCTTTACTTCTCCACGTTCTGACATTAAATTGATACCGCCGAATCATGACCTTTACTGCAAGTCCATTTTAGTTTATTGTGTGATCTATCAACATATCCTTCATAAACAATTTCATTACAATCTAAATTTTGGCATCTAAAAGAACCACTTGCTGGCTCCATAACAGTTTTTATTTCAACTGATTTGTTTAAAAACTTTTCAAGATTTGTCATAGATTTCTCCAATTAATTTCTCCTGAACATCTTTATTTTCCCTAATATATTCTACAGCCTTAGTACGTCCTTGAAAACGTTCTTCTCCCACTGTATACCAAGCCCCGCCTTTTTGCACAATACCCATCATCTCAGCAACGTCTAGAATTTCTCCAACGGAGTCAACTCCAACTTGATCACCTTGAAAATAGAAGTCGTATTGTCCTGATAAACCCATTGGCCCTGTTTTGTTGTAGTCAATAATCCAATTAACTGGTCTGCCGACCTTTTGTTCAATAATCTTATCACCAACTTGCACTCCCGATTTAATAGCATTCGCATCAGCTTCCGATGCCCAGAGCTTGATAACAGTACTGCTGAAAAATTTAACAGCCATTCCCCCTGTTGGAATGTGGGAAGCATGCATGCTTCCAAATTGATTTCTCTGTTGAGAAATAAGAACGAGTAGCGTATTTTTATTAGCATAGTTAAGCATTTTGACTGCATGTGTCATATCCTTTGCTTCTGCACCAATTTGCTTGGTATCTTCAAGTTTCTTGAGATCGGAACTGTCTTTTTCAAAATAGATGGCGGGGAGTAGTGCTGAGATAGAATCTACAACAATAATATCTACTCCCGCCTCCATAAGTTGTTGTGCAACGTCAACCATATCATTAATAGATTTAGCAGGAGAATAAATAAGCGATTCGGAATCAACACCAAGACGTGCTGCCCATGCTGGATCATAAGATGCTTCTGCATCAATCCATGCACAAGTCTTGCCAGCCTTTTGTGCTTCACCAATCATCTGCAAACAAAATGATGATTTACCAGCGGACTTATTTCCCCAAATAAGAACTTGACGACCAAAACCTAAACCACCCTTTAAAGCCATAGTTAAACCAATGCTAGGAGTCTTTTGTTTTTCTACGCTTACTGTTGTTGCTAGTTGAAGCCTTGCTCTTGTTTTTGGATCTAGTTTTGCCAGAATCTCTTCCGTTATCATGTAAACTCTTCTCTAATTCTATTGCTAATTCTTTAATTTGTTCGTTACGACTCGTTGATAATAAATCTATTATTGAATAGATTGCTTTTTCATCTTCTGCTCTTATGACCAAAAGATATTCGTTCTCCGTACCTTTAAGTATGTAGGACTGAGCCATATACTTATATTATACAGCATTTATTCCGATTCTTCTGGATTTTCTGTATTTTCTACAACTGCTGCTGCTAAAGAAAATGTGACTGCTTTTGTGTCCTCATCTTGTGTAACAGCAATATTCATTCCAGAATAATTGCCCAAAAGATTTTCAATTGGTACTACTACTGAACCAGCTGTTTGTAAAATTGCAGCACAGATTTGTTCAACTGTAATATTTACATCTTGATCTTGCGTTGTTGTTTCTTCTTGAACATTTTCGTCAGCCATTAGCTAACCTCCTTAACGTATAGTGTTCCATCTTCCATTTTTGCAATAGCGGGATCACAAATCTTTCCCGCTTGCATTTTACCCAAAGCTTTGGTATATAACTTTGGGAAAGCTATTACTCGCTCAAGATTTTTATCTGAATCAGACAATATGATATGAGCCATCATTTTATTTGCTTTAGTTTTATAATGCGTAAAATCTAAAACTAATCTTTTTCCTTCATCTATTTTTAATTTATCTCTATAAAGCCATTGTACAAAAGGTTCATCAATTTTATTAACGACATCATCAATTGTAACATACTTATGAATTCTATTGTCTCCAACCAAAAAGAAATACATCATTCCTGGTTCAATTTGAGTATTTACAGCATGAAAGATGCCAATAGATCCAGTATCATCAACAAGTTCAACACGTGACCAAGTTGGTCCCTTTTTAATTGACTTAACCATTGCAAGAAGAACAAAGCATCCTTCTTCAAGAAACTCCTCAAGTGGATTTACTTGTGCTTTAATTTTAGGACTTAGCTTACCAGTATAAAATTTAGGAACACCTAAGTATTCATATAAATTTTCATTTTCATAACCTTTACGTGGATTATCTGAAAACGCTGCAGCACCTATTTGATTTAACGAATCAATTGCTCTTGAATTAATACCACTACCTTTTTGCCCTGCTATCTCTGTAAAATGCGACATTGATTTATAAGGACGATTAGCAATTATCTTACTACCTATATTATCAGAAATATATTTAATATTAGACAAACCAAATCTTATTGAGTTCCCTTGGATGCTAAAATCAAGTTCAGATTCGTTGATATGTGGGAGCAAGACTTTAATGCCCAAGCGTTTAGCTTCCAATAAATAGTCTGTTCTAGCGTCTTTATCTTTTTCATTCTTGAGAATGGCAAACATAAACTCAAGAGGGTAATAGCACTTAAGCCAAGCTGTGTAATAGCTAAGCATAGAGTATGCAATAGCGTGAGAACGGTTAAAAGAATACCCAGCGTGAGCTTCAAAGTCATGCCAAAGCTTTTCGGCATCTTCTTTCGTGATATATCTAGAAGCTCCCGTAACAAAGCTCTCTCTATACTGCTCAAATTCACTAGCATCTTTCTTTTTTCCAATAATTTTTCTAACTTTGTCAGCATCTGCCCACGACATTCCTCCCAAATAAACACAGGCTTGCATAACCTGTTCCTGATAAATAATAACTCCATATGTACGTTCTGTAAACTCATGCATTATTTGATGGGCATATGTAACTATCTCTTCACCCTTTTTACGTCGGATATAAGATCCTCCAACTGTATTCATGGCTCCTGGACGAACTAATGCATTAGATGCAGCCAAATCTTCAAATGTGCTTACACCCATTTTCATTAGTAGATTTGTGTATGGTGTTGCTTCAGCCTGAAACACACCTTTTGTAAATCCATCTGAAAGCATTTCAAATACTTTTTTGTCATCAAGTTTAATTGATTTAAGATCAATCTTTTTCTTGCTAATATGTTCAATAGTTCTTAAAGCATCATCAATAACCGATAATGTTTTAAGTCCTAGTACGTCTAGCTTAATCAATCCGAGATCTGCTGTTTGCTCCATATCATATGCTACTACTGGTATACGACCTGATACAGAATCATTTGGATCTTTACGTGTTTCAATTGGAACATACTTGCTAATATCATCCTTAGCAACAACAACTCCCGCTGCATGCATTCCGTTTGAACGAATTTTTCCACGCAACATTGAAGCATATTTTGTTACTTCAGGATACTTATTTCTAAATTCCATGGTTGATTCACTTACTTCATATTCCTCAAAAGTTTCTACGCCTTTTAAAGCTTTATCAACTTCACCCAATGGTACTAAAAATGCTCTTGCGACGTCACGGATAACGCCTTTATCTTTAAAATATGTGTAGGTAGAAATAGATGCAACATGCTTAAACTTCTTTTTAAGATAATCTTTAACTTCACCACGACGACGGTCCATAAAATCTGTATCAATATCTGGAAAATCGTTACGTTCTGGATTAATAAATCTGAAGAACAATAAGTCAAATTTAATTGGGTCTACATCAGTAATACCCAATAAATAGCAAACTAAACTTCCAGCAGCGGATCCACGTCCTGGGCCAACAAGGATTTCATTTTCTTTTGCCCAACCAACCATATCACCAACAACAAGGAAGTAACTAGCAAAATTTTTATCAGCAATGACTTTAATTTCTTCTTGTAATCTTTCTCTGTATGTTTCATTATCTAATCCCATATCTACTAATGATTTTTCACACATATCTTTAACTGTTTTTAATGCATTCTTTTTTGGAACTGGAAGCAAATCAAGATTTTCATGAAAATCATAAGACTCAACTTTATTAGAAATCTCTACTGAAGATTCGTAGATATCTTTTCTTGTAATACCCGTCTCTTGAAAGTCCAATGCAATTTCATCGTAGGATTGAATATACACGTTAATGTCAGCGAAACTAATAGGGCGGTTGGGATATAAATGATCAAAGCGATCAATAATATTACTATGTTGGCGACCACTTGCATAGTCTGCTTCTTTGTTTTGCGACGGTTTTGTTGATAGGATGAGAAGGAGTTCTTCCAAATCCCTCTCCTCTTTCTTTGCAAAATGACAGTCTCCTGTAGCAACTGGCTTCACCCCAAATTCATCTGCCAATGCTAAAAGGGCAGTATTTAAGTTTTCTGGATTGTGTGCTTGTACTTCAATATAAAAGTCTTTGCCAAAACGGTTTTTAAACATCTTGACATATTCTCTTGCTTTTTCATTATCCCCACGCTCAATTGCTTTAGAGATAAGACCATTCATACAACCAGATACTACAATTATACCGTCACCGAACTCAAATAGGCATTCCATATCAATACGTGGCTTATGGTAATAACCTTCTGTCCAAGCAATCTGTGAAAGCTTTTGCAGGTTTTTTAAACCCTCGTCATTTTTTGCTAATAGGATAATGTGGTTGTACAAGGAAGTATTGTCATCTCTTTTTGCAACTGCTCTTTTATCAAAACGATCTGTAGCCGAGATATAAGCCTCAAGACCGAGTATAGGCTTCATGCCTAATTCTTTAGCTGCGATTTGCATATCTCTATGAGATGACAATGTTCCATGATCTGTAATAGAAAGAGATGTCTGACCTTGATTTTTTGCAGCCTGCAATAATTCATATGGAGTATTTAGACCATCCATAAGTGAATAATGGCTATGAACATGCAAATGCACAAAATCAGACATTTTAATCTTTTCTACTAGTTATTTATTACCACTCAACTGCTGATGATGTGGCTGATTCTTTTTCACTTGAATTATCAGAAGTTGTTCCAAAATAGAAAGCTTCTTGTTCTGCATAAGGTACATCACGAACTGCTGTCTTTTCAAGATCATACATTTCATACTTTTCGAAATCAATAGCACCAACTTCTGCAGTTGGAAGAGGAATAGCAGAATAACTTGTATCAGTTGCTCCACTACCTGTACGCTTTACCTTCCAATTAGTATTTGTAATACTACCTGTTTCGCCTGCCCAAGCGATAACTGTTTCAGTAATTGCCTTTGGCCCTAGACCTTGCGAAAGAATTGCAACATATGGTTCTTTTGAACCATCGTCAACAATTACATTTGCATAGAAACGCTTCTTACCGCCCCACTTTGCCTTTGGATCACGACGATGCATTTCACAGCCAAAGCAACGACCTTGATCATCAATTGAACAAAGTGCTTTACGTTGGTAATGATCTGGATTTGTGTGTTCAACAGCAATAAAAGCAGTGCCTGCTTTTTCATTATAATTTGGTGAATTTGGATCAATCTCTTGCATAAAACGAATCTTTACTGATTGACCATCGTTAATCTTTAACCAAGTACCCTTTTGACCATCTGCAGAATACTCTGTTTTTTCCATTTGTTGATTTAATGCGTTTAAGCCTCTTACTATTCCCATATATATTCTCCTTAGTGTAATGGACTCTAACTTGTCCTGTGTTTTTATTATAGCACGTATAATTGAGTTTGTCTACTGCATATTTGCATATTCAAAATGTGGAATTGCATTTTTTATACATTGTTTGATTTCTTCATCTGTTAAATCTCCCACATCTTTTGCATCATGTGGGTAAACTATATTATAACTATAGTTAGCCCATAATACATTTTTATTTTTTAACTTACCAGCAATTGTTTTACCTAGAGATTTTCCAGCTAAGTCATTATCTGTCATTAAAATAATTGTAGATGAATATTTATTTAAATGATTAATATTTATATCTGATATGCTTCCGCCTAATGTGGCTACAGCATTTGGAAATCCCGCTTGCCATAAACGAATAGCATCGAAACTAGATTCTACAACAATTATAGTTCCACCTTCACGTTTTGCTCTATGTAAATTAAACATAGTTTTATTTCTTGGTAAATTAGGACTGTTCTTGAAACGTTTGCCCTCAATTGATCTACCAATTACACCAACAGGAATGCCGTCTGGCGAATGAAGTGGAACTGTAACCATTTCTTGAATGTTTGAATATCCAAGCTTAAAATAGTCTATCGCTTCAGAAGTTATATTTCTTGAATTAAAATATTCTTTTGCTATATTTGAATTCAATAAATCATCAAATAATTTATCAAGTGTTTTCTGTGAAAATTCTTCAAACTCTGGTTTATCTTCTAATAGTTGAGCTAACTCCTCTTCAAGCTTTTCTGTTTCTGTAAGTTTATTTGAAGATATAAAACGCATTGCTTCAAAATTATTTCTATTAGTTAATTTCATCACTAAATCTAAAACAGTACCAGAAGAATTACAATTTTGATTGTAACAAACATATAAGCCTTTAGAATAACTTACTGCAAAAGCTGGAGAATCTGTATTATGATGAAATGGACATAAGCAAAGAAAATCAGTGCCAGTTTGTGAAACTATTTCTATATTGCAAGAACGCAAAATAGAGCGGAGATCCGCTTTAGTATATGCATCTGTCATTTTTATCCTTTAGGTATTAAACTCTGACCAGAAAAACCTTCGTATTGTAATGCTTTAGATTTTCCAATATATATTCCATACATTACAAGATTGAAAGTGTAGTGATCTTTGCTTTCATTATATTTTACATTAAATTGTGGTTGCATGTCAAGGACAGGAACGTAACCTTTGTCTCGCATTTGCTGCACCAAAAGTCTTTCATAGTTTTCCCTTGAGCTTTGGAATTTAGAATCATCTTTAATGGTTCCGCTAATCCAAAAGTCATGTATTTTACGTGGGTACATGATCACCAATCTTTCTTGATAATTATATCAAGTTAAAGAATGATTACATAAATTACCCCACAGGTATATCATAAACTTCTTTAACAATACCTCTATTTAAATCCCAATCAAGATACATCCCAAATTCTGTACCATGACGGTTTTTTCTACTTACAATCTCCATTATATTAGAATCAGGATTTTTATGAACTGCAATAGCCATATCAGCATCATATTCAATTGCTTTTGACCAAGCAACCTGACTTAACATTGGGGGAGAATCATGATCTGCAACCTCTTCTGCAGTTGCAGCAGTAATATCAATAATCGGAATATTATTAGACATTGCTAGCTTTTTGAATGATTTTGAAATATTCATATTTCTTTCAGTTGGACCTTTTGAATTTTGATTATCAGCAAACAACTGATGGTAATCTAAAATTACAATATCAGGCTTATACTGGTCAATCTTTCCTTGAATAACATTTGGAGTAACTTCTCCCAAACCTTCATTTGAAACTAGAATAAATTGATTTTTATCTGTAAACTTTTTTAAACCCCAGTCATCAAACTGATCAATATTAACATCTCCTCTAGCAAAGTCTGAAGCCTTAAACAGTCCCGACCCCATCATTGTATAAATACGATCACGCATATTTTCTGGTGTCATTTCAAGAGATACAATCATAGGCTTAAAGCCTTGTTCCCAAGCTTTACAAGCCAAATAAGAAGAGAACCATGTCTTACCCTTACCTGGCCAACCAATCATAACTATAAGATGTCCTGGAGCCATTCCTGTCGGATAAGCATAATCAATAGCCTTGAAGCCAGTTTTAATTCCTGGACTTCCACCCATAATATCAGAACGATCTTTTATAGCCTGAAAATGTTTTTCAGCTTCTTTATAATCAGTCAAATCAACATCTCTTACATTTGAGGTTAATTTTCCAAGCGAGCCTAGCTCTGCTTGCATTTGAGCAATAACCCTACTTGATGCTTCTGTTTTAAGGCTAGCACCTGATGTCAAAAGTAGATTTCTTAAACGTGAAGCAAGATATTCATTCTTTAATTGGTCAAGATAGTATGCCGTTTCACCTTTTACCTTAACTGGCTCAAAATCTTTAAACTTTTCAGTAAGAACTGAAATATCTGGAACAGCTTTAAATTTTAAATAATAAGATTTAAGGCCTTCCCAAACATCCCTGTGAGACGTAAAAACTTCATCAACATTTCCAGATAGGACTGTTGAAATATCCTTATTCTGACAAATCGCTGTTATTACTGCTGACTCTGTATTCATTATCTCTTTCTTCAACCATAGACTTAGTGCGTGATCTAATTAATTCTCTTCGAGTTTTATCTTGTTCTTGTTGCTGTAAATTAAAATCTAGTTTTTCAAAATTATAAAAAAACCATTGTATGCCATGTGGTGGCTTACCAACTTGAAAATAATACTCTAATAAAGTTTTTGCCCTGTCATAACCTATACTATCAATTACATCTTGCATAGCCCATTTTTCACGATATCTATTTACAACAGGAGTTTTACCATAATTTTTTTTATATAAAGTACAATAAAATCCAACTAGCCCATATGCTAGCTTTGCTTCATCTTTTGTCATTTCTTACCTTTTAGTTCTAACTCAATCTCATTAACCTTTTCCATAATTTTTCCTTCAACAAAAGTATATACCCTATTGGTAGCTTCGTCAACTGTTTCATGGTCTCTTTTAAAATCTTCAACACCAATAGAAACTTTTAAGCTTTCATAGTTGCCAAGATTTCTTGTAAATTGCAATTCTACTTTTACGTTAGTCTGATTCATCTTCTGATTCTACCCTATCATTAGTAGTTAAAGCAAATCCTGGCTTAAACTTCTTTATATTTCCTTCTGATAAATGTTGATATAAAACCATTAAACGATCTGATATTCCTATCATAGCATCAATATCACCTTTTTCTACCGCTAATTCCATTGTAAATTCTAATACTTTTAATGCTTGATTTAAAACATGTGATGCTTTTTTATTTTGCTTATCATTTACCATTCAGGTTGTTTCCAAACTGGGACAAAATCCCCATCATTATTTTTAATATATAAAATTTTTTCTTGTTTCATTATAGCTTCTAATTCGGCTCTTGATGGCATATCGCCAGGTGTAATACCGCCGTCAATTCTAGGCCTACCTCTATGAACTGTTTTAAAAAAATCATGCATCTCTCTAACATCATCTTCGCTCCAAAAATATTTTCCTGGAGTTTTATTTCCATTAAGTGAATATGATCTTTGTGGAAATTTTAAATCTCCACGATACATATGCATTTTGATAGTATCTTCATGTTTACCAATAATTTTAACTACTTTTGATATAGGATAGGCGTGTTGTTTATTTTTATTGACATCAGTCAAACTATAAGCAACACGCTTACCCAATTGATAGTCCCAAGCAACTAAAAGATCTTCTGCACGAGATCGTCTCAAAACCTTATGTAGTTTACTATTTAAGTAAAAATACCGTTCAGGTTTTTTTGAAACTGATCTTCCTTTTTTGCTATCCATGCACCAAACCTTGTGTCTCTCTTAACCATCCACCTTTTGCCACACATGAGGCAGTAGAGCTCTATTCTTAAATTTTGAGAATAGATTCTATCTACAAAAACCCTACCGTCGCATTTTTTGCAAGTAACCATTATTAAGTTTTATCTATATTTTACTTTGCTGCCTTTGCAAGTGCTGCTGATGCATCTGCAACCGCTGTAGTTGCTACTGAATCAAGAACAGATGCTTCTGGTGCTGAAAGATGTTCCTTCTTGGTTAGATCAGCAACGACACCCTTAGGGTTAATCTTTGCAAGAACTGGACCAATTACACCAAAGATCGCTGCAAACAAAACATGCTTTAGGTTATGGTTAGCAGTGCCACCACGCTCCCAAATGATTGTTGCAGACGCTACGGTTGCATATACATAGTGCTCTACTAGAGCCTTTTCTGATTGTGTGAACTTAGCCACGTTTTCTCCTTTAGGTTATGCGGTAAAAATTTTACCGTCAACTACACAAGTGTAGTCTTTTGTTATTTGAATTAGCTGCATATGTGGATAATCATTGACAACGTGTGCCACTGCAAATCCTGCTTGCCAATTCTTTTGGATGGAATAATCCATCTTGTCCTCATCACATAGATGACCTATTTCATATCCACGCAACTCTTGTCCCGTGATATTGTATGTTTGATAATAAGCACCCATGTGATGGGAATGTCCACGTACTAGGGATACTCCCCAGTTGTTT